>Ga0209376_1000015_pt1 | contig 180484 bp, 152 predicted proteins | sample GraSoiAngelo_134_FD_185891 | JGI IMG/M metagenome (GOLD analysis project Ga0209376, IMG submission 185891) | Grasslands soil microbial communities from the Angelo Coastal Reserve, California, USA - 14_0929_05_30cm (SPAdes) (version 2) | ecosystem: Environmental > Terrestrial > Soil >... | reverse complement strand
GTCGAGCGCCTCAATCACAGCTGTATATCGACGATCGAGAGCCGTGATCTTTTCTTTGGGAATGGATTGGTCCGCGGCAAAGGGCTGCAGAATGCCGGCAGTTAAGGGAGCATAGATTTTTTCGTAGAGCTTCAGGAATACCAGGCAGATTTGATAGCCGTGGGGGAGAAGCCGGTAGCGACGGGAATGAGGAATCTTTTCCACTAAGCCCTTGGCGCGCAGCTTCCAGAGGTCATAACGGAGAGCGGCAAGTTTGTACTGTTCCGGTGTTATGTGCAGGGCCTGCAGGGTTTGTGGATACAAGTCGCGAGTGGTGAAGGTGCCTTCGGCGGCGAGGTAGCAGAAGCGCACCAGGGAGTGCAGGAGGGCTAACTGTCGGGGTTGATCGAGCTTCAGACCAGGGATGCGTCTGCCGTTGGGAAGAACCGTCGGCTGGGTGAGTTGACGAAGTTCCTCGCGGTCCACAAAGGTTTCCAAGATATCTTGTTGCACCTCCAGATAGCGGTCGATGATGCCATCGAGCCTCTTTTGCAATGGGGGAAGATTCTCCACCGCCTTGCCGATGCCGTAATCGGTAGAGATGTTGTTGGTTGCCGTTTCCGTGCGCAAGAGGAAACGATCGCGGACGTATTGCTTGAGGAAGCCCTTGCGGTAGTGGCTGCGGATCACCGGGTGGGGTAGGTTCAGATCCTCGATCACGGTCTGGAGCTTGTCGCCATGATGGCGGGTGATGCGGCGGCCAAAGATCAGGGTGAGTTTGTTGGGCTGGCCGATAGTGCGATTGGCGTCGAGGAGCCGTTGCTCGAGGGCCTCGACGGCGGCGCGACGACGAAAGATGAGATTATCGCAGTACTCTACCGGCGCAAAAAACAGCCGGTGCTGAACACCGGCGTGCTTTCTCTCTTCGGCAGTGAAAAAGGGCGTGAAGCGGGTTAGCCATTTCTGCGCACAGGTGATCAGATCGTTGGCGGCGAGGGAATCAGCAAGTTTTTGCAGTGCTCCAGGGTCGGCACATTGCCCGAAGGCATTCGCGCACTGCTGGAAACGGATGTCACGCTCCTGCAGGCGCAGGGCCAGCCAGTAATGCTGATTGAGACAGACGCGAGCGGAGAAGGGGAAATAGGGGCAGACTCGTACAAACAGTTGTCCCCAGCGGGAGTCTTGGACGTAAAAGTTGTATTGCTCGACCCAACGCCGCTTCAGCTCGAGATGCCAACGGTCGTCTTTCCCGATGGCGGTCAGGATGGTGGCGGGCTCGCGTGCTTTGATGATGGCCACAACTTGATCGGGTTGGGCACGTCGGAAGTAGCGCTCCACGAAGTCATCGCGCCGGCCTGGGGGATCTTCCTGAATGGGTACACCCCATTTCTGGGAGCGGTTCTTGACCCCGTTGTGATACTGCGTAGCAATGTCGCGTAACACCTGCCGACTGACGGGATAGATCTGGCGATAGGTCCAGAAAAAGCCGACAGCACGCTGTTCTTGTTGAAAAGGCTGGATCGCGACATGGAGCAAGATACGATCGAAGCAACGATAGGCGAAACGGATGTTATCCTTATGGTGTTCGTAAAAGGCGTTCATGGGGTCCTCCACTGGGGTCAGATCCTTGGAGCATACCCCACTGAACGCCTCTCTGTTTATGACTGCCCCGAGAGTTGCGGCGCGGACTTTTCAGGACCTTGTGGTGTGGCGCAAAGCACACGAGTTGGTGCTGGCGGTCTACTCGCTCACGGCGGGCTTCCCGAAAGAGGAAACTTACGGCTTGGCGCTGCAGATGCGACGGGCAGCAGTCTCGGTTCCGGCCAACATCGCCGAAGGATTTCGTCGGCGTGGAAAAGCGGACAAACCACGCTATATGAATATGGCCGAGGCTTCCCTGGAGGAGAGTCGCTATTACTTGATCCTGGCGCAAGACCTGGGATACGGCAACACCACTAGCCTCACAATTTCACTGGAAGAAGTCAGCCGCTTGCTCAACGCCTATGCGTCTGCCATTCTGGCTTCTGAATCCTGACTGCTGACTTCCATATCCCGCAGGGATATCAAGGGCGAAGCCCTTGCCTAGTTGGAAGGTTACTGGACTATGCGTACGAAGCGGCACTTCCCGAGTGCCGGTCTCGGCGCTCCCGTGTCACTCGATCCAAATAGCCGCTTTCACGAAAGGCGTTCATCGGGTCTTCGGGTAACCCCTTGGATTTACGCCATTCGACGACTATGGGCCTTACATCCGTCCAGAACGCGCCCCTCAGACATTCCTCTGCATCCACAAGTGAACAGCCCTGCTGCAGCACCGGTAGCCGATCGTGATCGACGGTGGCTGCCTTCGCATATAACTCTTGTGCGCTGCACACCGTCTGGATCATCGCTTCGATCTTACCTTTCAGATTGTGGCTCTGGTCCACCATGAAAGCGATGTCTGTCGCCGCGCCATTTTCTGCTTCGAACGCAAGGATCTCGTGAAAGATACGGAATACTTGATAGGGATCAATGGACCCAAGAGTGAGGTCATCGTCGGCATAGCGACGGTCGTTGAAATGAAACCCGCCTATCATCTTGTGTTGGAGCAGCCAGGCGACGATTTGCTCGATGTTCTGTGCCTGGTAGTGATGTCCCGTATCCACCAGCACATACGCCTGCGGACCCGCAGCCTTGGCCAATAGTAAGGCCATCCCCCAATCCGCGATGTCGGTGTGATAGAACGCCGGCTCGAAAGGCTTGTATTCCACAAGAAGCCTTTGGCCAGGCCGGAGGGCCGCGTGCACCTCCTTCAGTCCCTCTTCAAAATAGCCAATTCGCTTTCGAATGCTCTGCGTCCCGGGATAATTGGATCCGTCCGCAAACCAGGGCGAGATGTCGCGGCAATTGAGCGCTTCCGCGATTCTGACGCAATCGAGAATATGGTTTAGAGCCTTGCGGCGAATCGATGCATCTGGATTTCCAACCGATCCATATTTGTATTCTTGATCCTGAAACACGTTCGGATTGATTGAACCGGGCTTGACACCATGTTTCTTTGCCAGCTCTTTTACCTTGCCCGCGTCTTGCAACCCTTTCGGGAGGTCCCACTGAACGTGCAGTGCCAGAGTCGGGCAGGCGCCAGTCACCGCGTGTACTTGAGCGGCGTCGCTAAATTTTTCTTCGATTGTGCTGGCGGCAGCGAGCTGGATGAACTTGCCAAATCGTGTGCCGGTGTTCGCAAAGCCCCACGAGGGCAGCTCAATTCGAAGATTGTCGAGCGCCTTCCAAATCGTCTCCGTCTGCTTATTTTTCATCGTGACCTCAAGCCGTGCCCCTGTTCACGTCGCTTTGCAACAAAGCAATTCTTCACACCGTTTGTCGCGTCCACTCTTCTTCAAAAGTGGCCCCGGCAAATTCCTCGGCCCACCGCCCCACTGCCGAGGCTTCTGCGCCGGTGGTCTCATTCCAACTTCCCCGCAGCACCGTCATCTGGGTGGCGAAATTGCCCAAAGTCGTCGACTCCGGCGAGCCAAGCAATATCTCCAGCCCCGTCTTCCCCGCCGTCAGGCGATTCAACAGAGAGTTCTTGCTCCCCCCACCCACAATAAACAGCCTCTTCAGTTTCTTCCCGGTGATCTGTGCAATCGACCCGAGCACCTCCGTGTATCGCTGGGCCATGCTGTGAAATATCATGTTCGCAATGAGCGGAATATCGCGCTTTTCTCCTGAAAATATCGGGCGGCCCGCTCGCCGGAGTTGTCCATTAATCTTTCCGAGCATATCCCCAGGGAGTGTCAAGGGAAGGTCGTCAACATCGATCAAATAATCGGGAGCGGGAAGCGTCTCGCATTCTTGTAACAATTCACTCAGCATGACGAGTGTCCCGCGTCCTTCCCACTCATCCATGCATTGGCGCAGCAGCCACATCCCATTCACATTTTTCAGAAAGCAGATGGATCTCCCCACGCCGCCTAGGTTTGTAAAATTCATTCCTCGCGCTTCATCACTGGCGCAAGGAGCCGTAAGGACAGTTCCCACGAGCGACCACGTGCCAGAACTGATGAAGCCCCAATCCTCCCCACTGGTAGGAATCGCTGCGATCGCAGATGCCGTGTCATGGCATGCAGGAACTATCAATTTAGTGTTGCGAAGGGGGGAAAGATTGCTGAGATCCCCGCTGATACTACCGACAATTGAACCGGTGGCCACGATTTTGGGGGCCGCCGAAATATCCAATCCAATTCCTTGAAATATTTCCTCGCACCATTTGTTGGTGCCTAAACGTACCAGCTGCGTGTGTGTGGCGTTCGTGTACTCCGCGACGGGTTGTCCGCCCAGGCGGTACGTCACATACTCAGGTAGGTTGAGCCACGCTAATCCCGAATTCCTTCCCGCCAGTTTATCTGCGTAAAGCTGATAGAGAGTGTTCAACCCAAGCAACTGAATACCAGTCAAAGAGTAAAGCTGCGACGGAGGGATAATCTCGTGGACCTTTTTCTCCGCGTCTTGTGTTCGCTCATCTCGGTAGCAGAAAGGATCAGCAATTGCGTCCCCGTTCCCATCCAGACGAACATAGTCGACCGCCCATCCGTCCACGCCAACCGACGCAATTCCTTCGGGCGCAGCCTCCGCACAAATACGAAGGCCGTCCTTGACTCCATCAAAAATCCGGCGGATATCCCAGCGAAGGCCTTCTTGCGTGGCGATGGGTGCATTGGGGAAACGATGAATCACCTGAATCTGTGGCTGACCTTGTTTCCATCTTAAAAGGGATACACGACAGCTCTGTGCACCCAAATCCACCGCAACAAGAGCCGCTCTTTTCCCCGACATCTCCATCGTGATTGCTCTCAATCTCTTGGGCCGCGCGGCCCAACCTCAAGCCGACACTTACCCTATCTCAAAAAAGCTTCTGTAAGACCACCATCCACAGGTATCAGATGACCTGTCGTGCAGCGGGACTCCGGCCCCGCGAGAAACAGAATCGCGGCCGCACAGTCTTCTGGGTCAATGGGCTGGTGCGTGAGCGTCCGCTTGGCATAAAACTCTGCCAACAGTCCGCGCAGTTGCTCATCTGTCGCCCGGGGATCAAATTTGATTTCATATTTCGTAAGCGAGGCAATCACACGGTCGCGCGGAAACATCGTCGACCCCTTTACCACTGTCGCTGGACTGATGCCGTTGACTCTCACCTTCGGCGCAAGTGAAATGGCCAGTTCACGCACCAGATGGCTGAGCGCCGCTTTGCTCACGTCATAGGCCTCACTGCCGCGCTTCGCCACCACCGCATTCGCGGAACTTGTCAGCACAATGCTTCCATCTAGATTCTGTTCGCGCAGAATCTGCGCAAGTTCATCTGCCAATCGGTGGTTTGCGGTGACATTGATGTCCAGCGTCGTACCCCATTGTCCATCCTGAATCACGCCGTCTGGAGACGACGGGAATATTGCCGCTGTGTTAATCAGTATGTCTATTCCCCCATATGTCATAACCACTTCTCGGAAGGCCTTGCGGATCGCTTCACGGTCGCGGATATCGATGGACACAGCAGTGGCCGCTTCCTTGCCTGCAATCTGTTGCGCTTCCTCCGTGGTTTTCTTTGCCGCGTCCGCATCGCGGTCAGCAATCACTACGTGCGCTCCTCGTTTTGACGCTTGCAAGGCAGTGGCCTGGCCAACGCCATTCCCGGCTCCCACAACGACGACCACGCGCCTGCTCAGTTCTTTCTCTGGCGGCTGCCGACGGATTTTTGCTTCTTCCAACTGCCAGTACTCGATTCGAAAGGCCTCCGATGGCGGCAGCGCTACATAATTTGCGTGAACGGTAAAGGCGTCCGTTTTTGCAGCAGGCCCGGCCTGCGGTAATTCCTCGGGCGCCTTCCCGGACCCAAGCGCTGTGGCTCCCTCCATGACGTGAATCGCGTTCGTATAGAACTCACCGGTGATTCTCGCCTCCGTTTTGTTCTTGCCAAAACTGAACATGCCAATGCCAGGGATCAATACAACCGTGGGATTCGTATCCCGCATCTTCGGTGAATCGGGCGCCGCGAATGAATCGTAATACTGCCTGTACTCTTCCCTGTATCCCCTCAGCGTTTCATCGATCTTCTGGCGCAGACCACTGAGCTTGCTCGATGGTTCCCATGCCACGAAAAGCGGCCGAATTTTCGTGCGAATGAAATGATCAGGACAGCTTGTTCCCAAATGCGCCAGTTTCTGGGCGTCCCGTGAATTGACGAATCGAAGCACTTCCACGTCGCTGCTGCAACTTCCGATCATGCGCTGCCGAGCGGAAACCCGGCCTCGGATGAATGGGAAAATGTCCATCGCCAGTTCCTGATGGTTCTCAAGCGTCCCTGAAAGCGTGCCGCCGAAGAGAGCATTTCCCTTTTCTTCCACGTGCTGTGTAATGAATTGGCCCAATTGATCGATTATCGTCAGAGTGTTCGAATAGCACTCCCGCTGTGTCTCTCCCCACGTAAAGAGCCCATGTCCACCCAAAACAACTCCGTCACAACCCGGACTGGCCCTAACCGCTTCATGCAGCATCATAGCGAGTTCGAATCCCGGCCGTTGCCAGGGCAGCCAGATCAAGCGGTGCTCAAACCGCCGATTAAACTCCTCCATTTTCGCGCGCCCGTTTGCCGCCGCCGCTAGCGCAATTCCCCAGTCCGGGTGCAGATGGTCGACATGGGCAAACGGAAGAAAGCCGTGCAAAGGCGTGTCAATCGAAGCTGCGACCGTATTGTTACCGAACGCGCATAGCGGGTACATCTGCACCATCTCGTCTTCGAATTCCACGCCCCGATAGCGTTTCTCCGCGGCATGCAGCTTATTGAGATACAAGGTCGCGAAACCTTTCCTTTGAATGCTTCCGATATCTCCGCCACTCCCCTTAATCCATAAAACTGTTGCTTTACTCCCATCGAGTGGGTCCGTCTCCTCGATTTTGGAGCTGGTGTTGCCCCCTCCGAAATTCGTAATTCGCAAATCCGATCCCAAAAGGTTTGATCGATACCGCAACAATTCGGCGGCGTCCAAGCCCTTCGCAATCTGATCATCCCAGCGATCTTCCAGGTATCGTAGTTTCTCTTTGGATTTCATGGGAAAAACCATCGTCGGCTTCCATTCGAGCAAGTTGCCCGATCAATTCCGGGTTCGACCACCGGGAGCGGTCTCGACGATACGCTCCAGGAACAAAGACTGCAATAGGTTAATTCTTTCAATAGAGGAATGACAGCTTGACGCTGTCCGCATTCGCGAGGCTCTGATATCCCGCGAACCTCATTCCCGCACCTTGCGCCATTTCGCCAGCCACATTTAGCTTGCCGCCCGCGCTTTCTTTGCCAGCGACGCTGCCGTGACTAACTTGTGGGCAATGTAATTGTAAGGCGGCACGGTTTGCCCGTTTAGGATTCCCAGTCCCAATTGAATCAAACGCGGACCATAGCTTCCCGCTTCATGGGATACGGAAGCAATGTAGGGTGTCCCGGGAGTCTTCATCTCTTCGAGCGCCTCATTGATGCAATCCTGACCCACAATCGCAACGTCTTTTTCTCTCTTCATTTCTCGCACCGCCTGCAGCGCTCCAAGCCCGCTGGTGTCGGTTGCTGCTGCGATCAACAACCCTCGTTCTTTCCAATGCCTACGAAGGAAGTCTTGCACTTGTCGGCAGCTTTTCTGGCGCAAGCCTTCTCCGTCCATCAAGATGTAAGCGTCCTGCTTTATGCCTGGAAGCCGCGAGCGCACACCCGCGAATGCGCCGGTGATCCGGCTTTGCACCAATGGCCCCGCTTCCTCGATCCCCAGTCCAAGCACTCGGCTTACCTCCCCGCCCCAGCGGCTCTTGGCAAAATGGGCCAAATACTGACCGGCCTCAAACCCGACTCGGTAATTATCTACGCCAAAGAAAGTGGCGTGTGGATGGGGAATGTCTACAGCGATCAATGGAATCCCTGCTGCGCTGATTTTGTCGGCGATGGCCGGCGCGATTCGTTGATCGATCTGAAATTCTATAACCAAGTCAACCTGCTGTTGGACAAATTCCTCGGCATTTCGCACTGCCGTCTGCGCGTCATAATGGTTGTCCAGAACTAACAAATCTACTCCTGCAGAATTCGCCGCCCCTTGCAGGCTTTCTCGCACTCCTTCCGAAAAAGGCATCTCGGATGATTCACCTCCAAAGCCAAACCGGACTTTCTTTGGCCTGGACACGAGTCGATATAGCCCATTCTCGGAATGCGCCAGGTAGCCGCGATGAACAAGCGTCTTTAGAATGCGATAGACGGTCGTCTTGGAAATGTTTGTTCGTTGATAGATTTCCTCGAGCGTCCTCGGAGTATTATCCTTCTGCATCAGTTCCAGAACGTCGAGCGCCTTGGACAAGACAGGAATCACGTACAATCGGCTGCGGAACGAATTGGTCATAGTGTTTCGCCTTAACGCGAGGTGTTCTTTGGAAGTATACCCTAGAGGTGGATTTCAATACGGACATTCGTTTTGTATTGACAGGTCTTCATTCAGGCTCTACAGTCCCGAGTCGCCGTGCCTCCGTCTTCGATGCTTGGTTTTCTCGGGAGACACGGATCTATTCTGCTTGACTCAAGAACAGAGAGGGCCGTTTGCTCGCACCAAATCCCCCGTTGGGCGTGTTTTTACACTGGCTTGGCGGCTTGGCGTCCGCAAGCTTTTACGTTCCTTACCGTCGTGTGAAAGCCTGGTCGTGGGAAACTTATTGGTTAGTCGGTGGTTTCTTCAGCTGGATAATTGCACCTTGGTTCTTAGCGTTCGTGATGACGCGCAGTGTAGCTCAAGTCCTCCATGAGACTCCCACGAGTAGCCTCTTCTGGACCTACCTATTCGGGGCCTTTTGGGGCCTGGGAGGCCTCACTTTCGGCCTCACCATGCGTTATCTCGGCATGTCCCTCGGAATGGCGGTCGCCCTCGGCTACACCGCCGTTTTTGGGACCTTGATGCCACCCATTTTCCGCGGCGAATTCAGGTCCGAGGTCTTCGGTACCTCCTCAGGGCGGATCATCCTCGTTGGTGTCGTCGTCTGTCTCCTCGGCATCATTTTTGCTGGAGCGGCAGGGATGTCGAAAGAAAAGGAGATGTCCGCAGAGCAGAAGCGCGCCTCCATCAAGGAGTTTGATTTGAAACGCGGCCTTTTGGTCGCAACCTTCTCAGGAATCATGAGTGCCTGCTTTGCTTATGGACTCGCGGCAGGCGATCCCATCAAGGCTCTTTCAGTGAAGCACGGCACCTCGCCAATTTGGCAGGGGCTCCCGGCACTAATAGTCGTACTGCTCGGCGGATTCACCACAAACTTTGTTTGGTGCTTGATCCTCAATGTCAGGAACCACACAGGTTATCAGTATTTTTCCTCTAGAATCCGCGGGGGTGGGCCGGATCGAAGTAATGAGCCCATCCTCGAATCGGTCACCGATGCTCCTGGTGAGGAAATGGCAGTGGCCACCGCGATTTCTGCCCACAAAACCACGCTAGCAAGAGCGCCGATGCTCCCGAACTACTTCTTTTCGGCTTTGGCGGGAACAACCTGGTATTTTCAGTTTTTCTTCTACACCATGGGTGAAACCCAGATGGGTCGCTTTAAGTTTTCCAGCTGGACCCTACATATGGCTAGCATCATTATCTTCAGCACACTGTGGGGAATTGCGCTCAAAGAATGGAAAGGCGCTGGCACGCGCACCAAATTACTCGTTGCCATGAGTCTCTTGGTGTTGGTGGGCTCCACCGTAATTGTGGGCTATGGCAATTACATGGCTAAAGCCAGCACAGCAACGCAATCCGCATCCTCACACTGAACTAGGGCTCCCATGAGGCTCTCTGTCGCGACAAGAAATCCGGGGCACCGTGCGTAGCACACCACGCTCATTGGCCTCTCCGCTGGTCATTAATATCCACGACCTCCGCCGTCTGGCGCATGGCCGCCTCCCTAAAGTCGTCTTCGACTATCCTGATGGCGGCGCCGAGAGTGAAGTCACTCTACGCGAAAACTGCCGGGTGTTCGATGACGTCACCTTTCGCCCTCGGCAAGCAGTCGCGATCCCCGAATGTGACCTCCACACTCGGGTTCTCTCCGCCGATTTAGCCTTCCCCGCGATTTTAGCCCCCATTGGCTACAGCAGATTGATGCATCCGGGCGGAGAAGTCGCCGCGGCAGCCTCAGCGGAGGAGGCAGGCCTTGCCTACACTCTATCCACCATTTCTGGTCACAAACTGGAGAATGTCCGAGCCGCCTCGAATGCACCCGTCTGGTATCAACTCTACCTCGTGGGGGGACGCGAGGTTGCTGAAGGGGCCATTGACCGCGCTCGTCGCGCCGGATTCTCGGCGCTGGTCGTTACTATCGACACTCCGATGGCGGGAATGTGCGAACGTGATCCGCGCAACGGAATGAAGGAGCTTTTGGGCGGTTCAATATTCTCCAAACTGCCTTTCCTTCCACAGATGTTTACGCACCCTCGATGGCTCGTGCCGTTTCTTATGGATGGGGGAGTGCCAAAACTAGAGAACATCGTTATTCCAGGTAAAGGACCAATGTCTCTCATCGACCCGGGCTGTCGTCACCTGGGAAGACATTCGCTGGCTCAAGCGGGTCTGGACCGGGCCGATTGTCGTCAAAGGGGTGCTTACGGCCGACGATGGGAAACGTGCCGTCGACGAAGGGGCAGCCGCGATTGTTGTCTCCAATCACGGTGGGCGTCAACTGGACGGAGCTCCAGCCACCTTGAGAGTGCTCCCAGAAGTTGTAGCTGCCGTCAACGGCCAGGCCGAAGTCCTCATGGATGGCGGTGTTCGCCGTGGCAGCGACATCGTAAAGGCGATCTGTCTTGGCGCTCGCGCCGTTCTGTTGGGACGTGCTTACGCTTTTGGTCTTGCCGCCGCTGGAAAAGCCGGAGTTACCCGCGCGCTCGAGATTTTGCGTAATGATGTGGAACGTACGCTGCGCCTCCTTGGCTGTCCGTCCGTCTCAGCGCTGAATTCCTCGTACCTAAACATTCCTAGACATTGGCAGACCAGTGCATCCAACACCCGATGATATTCGTACCATCATTCTCGACTACGGCATGGTTCTCTGCCGACGGCCTTCGCTAGAAGAGATTGATCGAATAGCCCAGATCTTCCGCGTTGATCACCCCACCTTTTGGCAACTCTACGAAAAGAACCGCGGCGCTTACGACAAGAGCGATATTGGTGGCAAGGAATACTGGGACCGTTTTGCGAGTGACACGAATACTCACATCCGTGTGCCACGCACTGCTCCTATATGCGTTCACAAGCCTCGCATTCATTGGACTTCCGTGTCCAATGAACAGTGCTGAGAAGCGTTGTGACAGCGTCCAAATTACCTCATTTTCCCAACGTCGGAATTGCTCCCACTGAAGAATGAAGAATAATGACCGGCGTTTTCGGCAGAAGTGCGTTGATCGTTGTGCCTATTTCCCCAATCCAATCTGATTCATGAAGTCTTGGTTGTCCCAGAACAGCCACTCGTGATCCATTGTGACACCCTTCCAATGTCCGATAGTCACCATGCTAAGAGCAAAGTGTTTGCCGCTAGGAGGGATCGATTTGCCGTCAGGCATGGGCATGGGTTTTGTAAATGTGCCTGACATTACGCCTGTGACGGCGGTCCATGTCCCGGAACCAAAGCGAATCGGATGCACCTTGATTTTGAGGTCAGGCGCAAACACGAACAGCGCCTTCAGGTCATCAATGTGCTTTTCGATGCCTTTCGTCTCATGTCCGTCGGGCCACGTCACGACGATATCCGGGGCGTGACTTTCCTTGAGCCGATCCCATTTCTGATTGCTGAACACATCGAAATCGAGCGTGTCGAATACCTTAAGGTTTTTCTCCACCGCGGGATCTTGCTTTTCGTGCATCGGAGCCGGCGTCGGAGGATTCTCAATCATTGACTGGGCGTTTGCCGATGGGACCAGGCCCATCGACAGCGCGAATGACAATAGAGCAGGGGCAATGTAACTCTTAGGCATAAGTACCCCCCTTCTTGGTTAGGGATTCCGCCGCATTTGAATCAGAGTCTTGGAAAGGCACGCTACTACAAAAGACGATGGGATCCAAGGAGCTAATGGAAAATCGATCGGTTTCAACGAAGCAGCACCATGTCAGTAGTATGCAACCCCATCTGGACCTGTTGCGCAATGTGATCTCCCCCGTACCAACTCCTAAAGCTCCTAAAGGGATGGTCGAGGTGAATTAGGCCTCCAGCCGTGGCGCTCTTCAAGAGTGTCCTGTTGCGGGACAACATTCTTTTCACATCGTTCGCGATTGAGGATGTTCACACGAATTCAACGGATGACGGTGCATTCCAAGCCCAGCAGTTGACCGAGCTTGATCAGCTTGCCAGAGATATGGCCGATGCCGATCGCGCAGTGATGCGCTGGACCTTCGGCGTTCCAGGCTTCCATGAATTTTCTCGCCCCCATCGAGAAACGGTAGCGGCTGTTGGTGTTACCAATTTCGAGAATCGGGCCGGGCTCGGAAATGCCCTCGGCAATAAGTAACTTGAGCTGTCCGTCAGCCGTTTGAACCACCGAGAGCAACGTTACGGGACCATGCTTGACGGACATCTCAACAGAGAGCCCGCGGCCGACCTTGCCGTGGTAGACGCCCAGCGGGCGAACCTTAGTCTTGCCTTGGGCAATAGCAATGTGACCCGGTCCATCGTGTCCCATCAATATGACATCGTCGTCGAAATCAACCGCATAGTACTCCGTGAAGGAACCACCCCCTCCGAAACAATCCATGATCTTCATGGCTTGAGCGTTCTTGATTTCGTATTCGCCGGCCACGGGTATGCCTCGCGCCGTGAGCAGGCTGCTGCCCAGGATAATGGAACTGATGGTGTCCTCGTTTTCAGAGTTTTCCATGCCCTTGTAGTAGTAGGCGAGTGATCCCAGTTTGTGAATCTCTGCGAGCCGGTCCAATGCGATCGAGGTGCGTGCGGCGCGTTCCAATTCGACCGGCGGACAATCCGGCTGCACGTCGAAAGTTTCGCGAAAATACTGGACGCGACTGGCGATCTCCTTGCTGGCTATCTTCCCGCGCAAGTCCGCGAGTTCGTCCACCTCTAGCATTTCGATATACCCACCAAAATAAGCGCACTGCTGAGTCAGATCGGAATAGATATCAAGCATTCCTCCGTAATAATGACCCATCAATCCGAGGCGGTTATGTTCCATTGCCTGAGCAACTCGGCCCGCTTCGGTCCACGCGGAGATCTCATCCCACGCCAATGGGTCGTTGTCGAGCACACCAGTGACTTGGAAAAACGGGATCCGGCAGCGACGAAATACATTGGCGATTTCAGGCGCGGGACAAGCTTGGCAATAAGCCAGCCATTCGCCGGTCATTCTGGTTCTGTCACCCATTTGATTGAAGGACTTGTAATCGATTGCCGCGGAGGGCGAAAGATTAAGGAGAATCACGGGCACTTTCGCCCGTCTTACAACCGGAAGGACAGTGGACGACAGCGCGTAGGTTGTAACATATAGGAAGATCAGATCGACATCGTGCCGCCTGAACGAATGGCCCGCTGCCTGCGCCTTTTCGGGAGAATCCACCAAGCCCAGATTGACGACGTGAACGCCTAGTTTCTCCAACCGCTCGGCGATCTGTTGGGTGTATCCCGTCAGGCGCTCCCGCAGACCCGCAAATTGGGGCCAGTAGGTGTCGAGCCCAATTCCGAAGAGCCCTACCGTGAATTCATGGCTCGTAGATTTTTCGATCATGACTGAATTCACTCCACTTGATGAACTTGCGTCTGACCGCCCGGAGCTTCCGTGGATTCTATAACGAACAATATTTATCTATTGAAAAAAGAAAGCAACTGACCTAATTTATGCCTCGCGAACGCCTTATGCTTTGGGAGTTTCGCTGATGCGTTCTCGAGAGGGCACCCTCATGAAGCGCTCTAATTTATTTCGGTTGCTGCTTGTTCCTTGGCTAATGCTCGCCGCCGCGGGACGGTCCCCAGCACAAGATGCTTCCGTCCAAATTACAGTCCATTGGGAAAAGATGGTACAAGAATCCAAGACAACTCCTACATTACAGGTGGTCGTAAACCCACCGCTTCGCCGGGGAACCGCGGTACATGACAACGCATTCAAGGCGCTGCATGACCTCGGAGCAGACTATGTGCGTTACGTTCCTTGGCTCCCGTATCCGCGGCTCGGTGTAGCGGAGTTAGAACCTCCGAAAGATGGCAAGACGTCCTGGGATTTCTCGCTTATCGATCCGATGACAATCGATTTTCTGGAGGCAACCAAAGGGCATTCAGTGGTTCTCAATTTCAGCACCATCCCTCAGTGGATGTATAAGACCAAAAAACCCATCGCGTACCCCGATGATCCGAGTAGGGCGGTATGGGACTACGAGCAGGGGACAGAGCTGCGCGACGCCACGTTCCAGGAAGTTGCGGATTATTATGCACGACTCCTGGCTTGGTACACCAAAGGGGGATTTACGGACGAGTACGGAAAACAGCATGAAGCCGGCTATCACTATTCAATTCCGTACTGGGAAGTTCTGAACGAAGTGGATTTCGAACATCGTATGACACCGCAAACATACACGCGGCTGTACGATGCGATCGTGACAGCGATGAAAAAAGTTCAGCCAGAGCTAAAATTTGCTGGAGTATCTCTTGCCATACCGGGCCAAAATCCAGACTTCTTTGAATACTTCTTGAACGGCAAGAACCACGAACCCGGTGTGCCACTGGATTACATTTCCTACCATTTTTACGCGGTGCCCACCCCCGATGAGACGCTAGATGTTCAGCAACATACTGTTTTTGCGCACGCGGAGGGTTTCCTGAATACGGTCCGCTATATCGAAACGATTCGCAAGCGACTCTCACCTGGAACAGGCACAATGATTAATGAAATTGGGATTATTTCGGCCGATGACATCGCACAAGTCGATCCGAATCACGTTACAAAACCCATTCCTGATTCGTATTGGAATCTTGCAGGCGCCGAGTACGCCTACATTTTTGCGGAGCTCACACGATTGGGTATTGACGTCGCGGGAGAATCGCAATTGGTCGGCTACCCCACGCAGTTTCCCAGCGTGTCTATGGTGGACTGGAACAACGGAAATCCGAACGCCCGTCTGTGGGTGTTGAAGCTCGTGCACGATAACTTTGGCCCGGGCGACAAGATTGTGGAGATTGCGCCTGTCGGTCCGGCGGCCCCCGACAGTGTCTATGTCACGGGGCTCGCCGTTGTAACCAAGGCAGGCCGACGCAAGATGCTTCTCGTGAACAAGCGTGACCGAAATTTGAATTTGTCTATCGCGGGAGCTGCGGGTGGAAACTTCGACTATGTGGACGTGACAACGGGATTCCAACCTCCTGGTTCGCGCAAATTAGGTTCTGAGAAGTTGATGATCCACGCGTTTTGCGTTGGAGTTCTTACTTTCCCTTAAGCGGTGCTTGCTGGGATAGCTGAAAATGCGCTGGGAAAGCCAGGAGGCAGTATTGCCGAGAGTGGCGTTTCGATTGCGAATCAAGGCCGGCAAGGAGGCAGAATATGACGCCACGCACCGGAGTGTGTCGCCTGCTTTGCTGTCGAAATTGAAGGAAGTCGGTATTTCCGAATATTCCATCTTCAGGAGGGAGCAGGATTTGTTCTTGGTCATGCAGGTTGAAGACTTCGAGAGTGCGTGGCGCACGCTGGACAAGGACCCGACGAACCTGAAATGGCAGGAGGAGATGGCCAAGCTCTTTGAGCCCGCCCCAGATCTGAAACCGGGAGAAAGATTCGCAATGATGAAGGAAGTGTTCTACCTAGAGTGACTGGCCCGCTAAAGGCCATCTTCATGTCCGAATCTAATGTCATCGGTCAATCTCTGGATTACTTTCGCACATTAGAACAATTGAAGAACGGTCGAAGGACTTCTGTATTCTAAAACCTCACCACACTGCACTGTCGCACAGGCGGTCATCGGAGGCCACTGCGAGATTTGGCTCTGACTGCTCGCAGGTGACGCTCGGGAGAAGGGAGTTGTTTGGTCTACCGCGAAGCCGGTCAAACTTGGCAACGCTTTGTTTTTGGACTTCGAGCCTGGACCAGCGTTTCCAGAAGGAGCGCAAGACGTGTACTACCCAAGCATCGATGCGCACGCAATAGCCAGGATATGGCTCGACAAGGACGAACTCACGATTCGGTTCTTAGATGAGAAGTGGGCCTGGAAACAAATCCACGAGAGCAAGTTCAGCCTCCCGTATGTTGATGCGCCGACCGCTTTGGTAGTTACAGCGTCCACAGAAGAACTCAGGAAATTTGTAACGGCACACGCGGATGATAAAGACGCATTCTCAGACGAGTACCGACTGTTCCGGGTGAAATAACTCTTTCTCAGCTGAACCACGCATTTCCCGGCTCTGATGCCCGAGGGCCGACTTGTCTCTAAGTGCCTGGTTCGCCTTACCGGTAACTTGGGTGCCGGGCATAAAGCTCCGCCTCTTTGCGTTTTCCTGGGTCGCGGCCTCGCACGATATTTTCGCCACTAGGCTCCTGAGTGGGAGGCCCATTTTCCCCAGCGAAAATAAAACTCCGGGTTGTCCAATTCAGAGGGTTCTCGAAAATGACTCTGTCGTCTTTACAGGCACAGGCACCGCGCGTGATTTTATCCGGCTTCTCACCGTCGAACTGCATTGGAAAGACAAAGGGAAAACCGGTTTGCCAGGTTTGCCAATTAAGGGCCCCGTGAAAACAGCTAAGTGATTGTGGCGCCTTGCCTTAGCTTATTTTCCCCACTGTTCGCAACGAGGAGGCCGAGGGTTCGAATCCCTTCTCCTCCACCAAAATCACCGATAAACATGCTGGTTCTTGAAGAGTCGGGAAAATTGCCGTGTCCAGATTCCGTTCTAGTTTACTTCCGGTTTGCCTTTTGCCGCTTTCCAAACGCGCTCCCGGCGCGCATGATTTGCCGCAATATGCCAATGCCTTAGACCATGAATCGGAAGAATCCTCCGTTCAGTCAGCCGTTCGTAGGCGTGATCTCCCTCGACGTGATCTCATACTTGAAGTTATCGGGATCGAGGCTATCGAGACGGCCGTCGCTCGTTTCCGCCTGCGGATACATAAAGAAGCTGACTGGCGCGCCGTTCGACCCGGGCAGAGCGACATCATGAGCGAAGTTGTATGCCATCCAGTTCATCTCCCATGACCCGAATAGCCGCGCGCGGGCCTTCTTGACCATGTCGTCCTCCAGCCGTCGATTTCCGGGCGGTTCCTCGAGCACGACCTTCCGCACGTCTGCGGGATCGACGGGTACCCAGCCGTAATCACCAAGGTAAACCTCAGCGCGGCAGTGCTGCGCTTTCGTCACGTTTTCTGACGAAGCACCAAGGCTCTTGTATCCCATTTCGGACTTGGCAACGCGGATGCCATAAACGTCGCGCGCGGGAAGGCCCGCCGCGCGCGCCAGCCCAACGTACAGCGCGTTTAGATCGGCGCACTTACCGCCCAAATCCCCGGACTCCAGCATGAAGCGAATGTCGCCGACGCCGCAGCCTTGTGTTTTTGGATTCCGAAAAGTGTTGTCAACGATCCACTCGTAGATCGCACGCGCCTTCTCCACATCCGTATTCGCGCCCTTCGTGATTTCGCTCGCTGTCGCTTTCACAATACCATCCGTCGGCAGGAGCTTGGTTGATCGCAAGAAATGCTCCAATTCCGCGCGGGTCTCTTTCGGCGCCGCGGCCCGCGCTGTGAAGTCGACCGCGCAATCCTTTGTGGCGATCTGGCTAGTCACTGTCAGGATCGGCCTTGCCCCGGCGGGAAATTCCGCGGCGATGATTCCGAGCGCGTCGGTCTTGCTCTCGACCATCTTCGCGGTACCATCTTCGCAGTTGAAGGTATTCGTGAGCGTCTTTTGAAACGGAGTTTCACTAATGAGAGCCGCGGGCACCCATATGCGCGTCGTCCCGGAAGTCTTCAGAACTTCAACGCGCGTTGTTACTTGAAAAGTGCGCCAACGATCAAGCGTGGTGACCTGTGAAAACAAGCGCTCAGCCTTCGTGAACGCAAGGCTCACTGATGCAATGCCCCCTGATTGCAGAAAATCGCGACGGTTCATAGTCAATACCTCTGCACGACAAATCTTATGAGTTCTCTCCTCGCGATACCGTACACCTGACTCTGTCCGTGTACAATACCCGAATCGGGGATCAACTTCGCCTGAGTATTGCATGCAGATGACTGCCAAAGCTGACAACGAGCGCTTCCAGAGCGGCGCGGCCAAGTACGCCGCTTACCTCGAAACTCCCGAAGGTCGCTTGCGCTGCGACTTGGCTTTCGCCAATCTGCAGGAATTTCTGCCCCTGCCGCAGAACGGACGGTCGCTCCGCGCTCTGGATCTCGGGTGCGGCACGGGAGCGGCCGCAATGCGCCTGGCGCGTCTCGGCATGCAAATCACGCTGCTGGATTCAGCTCCGGCGATGCTGGATATCGCGGAGCGCGCAGCACGAGAAGCTGGCGTTGACGAGAAGATCGAACTAAGACAGGGCGATGCGGCCGAGGTGGCGAACCTGTTTCCTGTGGGATCGTTCGACATAATTCTTTGCCATAACCTACTCGAACACGTCGACGATCCAAATGCCGTCCTCTCCGCCGCCGCCCAGGTGCTGCGAGGTGGTTCGACCGGGATTGGGATTCTGTCTGTCCTGGTGCGCAACCGGGCCGGTGAGGTGCTCAAGGCCGGCATCGGGGCAGGTGATCTGGAGGCAGTAGAACGCAACCTTACGGCTGTGTGGGGATATGAATCTCTCCTTGGTGGCCGCGTGCGGCTATTTACACTGGACAGCCTGCAAGCCATGACGAGTGAGGCGTCACTCGCAGTTGCTGCCGAGTGTGGCGTACGCGTCATTTCGGATTACTTGCCGCCGCCGGCCTCCCGCGGTGAGGAGTACGAGCGAGTTTTTGAACTGGAACGCAAGCTGGGCAGTCGACCGGAGTTTGCTGCGGTCGCGCGCTATATACAGATAATCACTCGGCATCCCAATGGGTCATCGAGCGAGGAAGCGGGATAATGACGCAGACCGACACTCAGTCCGCGTCGCACTCTGTGTTGATCCGGCCTGCTGCGGCCGGAGGGTTTGCGCTTGGACTTGGACTAACCAACGAGTGCAACCTAGCTTGCCCTTTCTGCTACCGCAATCCGGCCCGGACCGACCGGCTTAGCATCGAGGAAGTGCGATCTGTGATGGAAAGCCTGCCGGTTCGTTCTGTCAATCTGGGCACCGGTGAGAACGGAATGCACCCGCAGTTTAGAGAGATTTTGGCCTACCTCCGCACTTGGCCAGTGAAGCTCACCATCACCTCTAACGGTCACAGCGCGGCAATGCTCACAGATGACGAGCTTCGAGCCTTTCACGATGTCGAGTTCTCCCTGGATTATCCCACCGAACGTGAGCAGGATACCCAACGCGGTTCCGGCAATTGGGCGCTGATCCATGATCAGGCAGCACGCTGCGTCCGATTGGGGATCCCTGTCACCTTCATCGCTGTAATGATGAAGTCAAACTATCTCCGCCTTGCCGAAGTGGCGCGCGTGGTCAAGCGCTACCAGTCGCCTCTGCGCGTCAACGTTTACCAAGCCGTGCGTTCTGACCTATTTGCCCTGAGCTACGAGGAATATTGGCAAGGCTTTCGCGCCCTATTTGGGCAAACCGACGTGATTGCTATAGGCGAGCCGTTGGTTCGAGCAATGGCGGGTTTACCCCCAAGGGTCGGAGGTTGCGGAGTAAGCACGGTGCGGGTTACGCCTCGCGCTACGACTCAGCCTTGCGTCTACTGGCCGGGGGCTGGGGGACCTCTTGCGATCCTGTTATCGCTCCGCTCAGGAGTTGTAGAAACTCCGTCCTTTGTGGAAGCGCGCAAGACGCCTGAGGCGTGCCGCTGCTGCGTTTATCTGGAGTCTTGCTATGGCGGTTGTGCGGGACGGCGCCGCATCCAAAATGCTTTGGATCAGCCGGACTTCTATTGCCCAGTTGTCCGCGGAGAAGCCCAAAAGCTGGAAATCCGAATGGCTCCGGCTCGCGAGCTCCCCAAAGGTGAAAGCGCATGTACGACTATCGTGATTGCGCGCGATTAAGGTGGCATGAGTATGTCCTGATGAGGCTGCAACCTTTGAGAAAGTTTAGGATCGAAGACCGGGAGGATCATGATGACAACAACCACGACGCAACCGCGAGACAACACATCGCAGATCGCTGGCCAACCCAATGCGGCAAAGGGCTTGGCGTTGGTTCGCATGACAATCGGTGCGATGTTCGTGTGGGTCTTCTTTGAGAATCTGGGGAAGGGCGGCTACACTCCGTCAGGCTACGCAGGGGTAATCAATTTCTACATCAAGTCGAGCCACGCACCGGCGGCATGGAAGTGGGTTATGGGATTGATGGCAAGCCATGCGGCCATGGCGGCTCCCATGCAGGCCGCGACGGAGATCTCGCTGGGAATCCTGCTGGTCATTGGGCTACTTACGCGTCCAGCCGCCTTTGTGGCATTCCTCTTCCTCGCCAGCCTTTGGGTCTCGGAGTGGGGCACGTCATGGATTTGGGAACTACTGGTTCCGGTGCTCGCAGCGCTCGGACTCGCGGTGGGCCGCGCAGGTCGTGCCTGGGGCGTTGACGCGTTGCTGGCACGGCGGCGCCCTGCATCCCCTTGGTGGTGATGAGGCAATCTGCGTGCGAGTATCGGTCATCATTCCCACCCATAACGAAGCGCAGGCCATTGGCCGTGTGCTTGCTGATCTGCCTTCCAATCTCGTCACGGAGGTCATCGTTGTCGACAGCAATTCGACTGACGGAACGCCCGATCTCGCCAGAAAGATGGGGGCGCAAATCATCCAGGAGCCTCGCCGAGGATACGGGCGCGCTTGTTTAACGGGGCTTGCGAATACGCAAAACCCTGATGTGGTCGTTTTCCTCGACGGAGACTACAGCGACCGCCCTTTGGAGTTGCCGATTATCTTGGCTCCGATCATCGAGGGGCGCGCTGACATAACGCTCGGTTCGCGCTTTGGCGACAAAAGCAACTCCGGTGCGCTACCGTGGCACCAATCGTTCGGCAATCGCCTCGCCGCCGGCCTAATCAGGCTTTTGTACGGCGTCAAGGTCAGTGACCTCGGTCCGTTTCGCGCCGGCCGCACAGATGTGCTGCGCGCCCTCGCCCTTGAAGAGGCTACCTACGGCTGGGCGGTGGAAATGATCCTGAAAGCGGCCATCGCGGGATTTCGCATCGTGGAAGTCCCTGTGAGCTACTACCCGCGCATTGGAAAGTCCAAGATTAGCGGTACGCTGAAGGGCACGGTAGGAGCAGCGTGGTTCATCTTGAGCCGGATCGTGCGCTACTCTCTTCGACGTCGAAGCGCGGGGACTCCGCGACCGGCGTAAGTCCCTATGGACCAACCTCGCATGGAATCCTCTAGCCAGAACACTGCGTGTTTTTCTCACCCAAACCGCACGTTAGTCATCATGGCGAAAGCCCCAAAGCCCGGCATGGTCAAGACCCGTCTCAGGGAGAGTCTTCCTTCTCCGGCAGTGACAGCGCTATATCGCTGCCTCTTAGAGGACACGCTCGCGCTGGCAACGTCATTGACGAACGTGGAGGTCGCGGTGATGTGCCCTGAGTCGGATCAGGACGAATTGGTGCAACTTTTAGGTAGTACGGTGCGGGTCGTAGCGCAGAAAGGCGAAGGTCTCGCGGCAGGACTCACCTCTGTTTTTCGACAGTTCACTGCCACCGGCCAGCAGCACGTCATTGCATTCAATAGCGACAGTCCACACCTTGCACCGGCGGTTCTGGACAGCGCGTTCGAAATACTCACCACGCATGACGTGGTTATCGGGCCAACCCACGATGGGGGTTACTATCTGGTTGGCGCCAAGGCCGCTCACCCGGCGCTCTTCGAAAGCGATCGTATGGGAACAAGGAGTGCGCTCGACAGATTGCTGACGCGCGCGAAGGTCCTTGAACTCTCAACCGGCTTCACGGAACCCTTCTATGACATCGATGTCGCAAACGACTTGATTCTGCTGGCTCGGGAATTGCGGCTCGCTCCTGCGAAGGCCCCAAAGACTGCGGGCTGGTTCGGCGAATGGCAGCAAGCAGTCGCGCAACTTCGTCATTGAACGGGAGGCCTGTGAAACTCACACCCTCGCACAGGCTGTACGGACTCGGCGCCATATTGCTTGTGGCGCTGACGATCTGCTCGCGCAACTTCAGCCGCATAGGTGAACCGTCATTTTTCATTCCTCTGGCTCTCGCTAGCGTCGCGTACCTCCTGGCCATCCGCGAGCTCTTCTCCACGCCAGAATTTCCGAGGCGCGTCATTATCTTCGGCCTCGCACTGTCTGCTCTGTGGCAAATTCAATTCCTGCGAATGCCACCAGGTTTAGACGACGACATTCATCGATATGTCTGGGACGGCCGCGTGCAGCGGTTCGGCTATGACCCCTATGTCGTGGTCCCGAGCGACCCTGCACTTGCCGGCTTGCACACATCCGAGACCCGTACGCTCAATAATCCAGAGGTGCCGAGCCCGTACCCAGCGGGGGCGCAGCTATTCTTCCGCGTGGTAACCGCAATTCACGAGTCTATATTCGCGCTGAAAGTAGCATTCGTACTTTGCGATTTGGCGATTGTGCTTGTGTTGCTCGACGTCTTGCGTTGTACGCGGCAGGGAGAGCACTGGGTTCTGACTTATGCTTGGAACCCGCTGCTGGCAACGGACGTGGCGGGCAGTGGTCACATCGACATTGTTGGCGTGCTGCTCCTGTTGGTATCCGTCGCCGCGCTGGTGCGCCGCTGGCGTGCGGTTGCAGCCATCTCATTTGGGCTTGCCGTTGCGGTGAAATTTCTCCCGATCGTACTGTTGCCACTCTACTGGAAGCGGGTTCGGATGCGCGACGCTGCGCTTGCTGCAATGGTCCTCGGACTTCTATACGTGCCATTTTTCAACCACGGCCGGATTCCGATCGGCTCGCTCGGCACCTACGTCCAGAGGTTCCGCTTTAATGATCCCGTTTTTGCAATGCTCGAGCGAATGACGGCTCCGCAGGTTGTGGCTGGGTTGGCAGTGCTCGTCGGATTTCTTACCGCAATCTGGATGAGAAGAAAGTCCGCGGAAGGGTCTGCAGACACGTTTGCTTGGCCAATGGCAGCATCGCTTTTCTGTGCTCCGGTTGTATATCCATGGTACCTGCTGTGGCTGCTGCCGTTCATAAGGTCGACCTCCACGGTGCCGATCATAATCTGGACATTGAGCATTATTCCCACTTACTATGTCTGGCATCTGCGCACAGTTGGACGGCCGTGGTTGGTTCCTACTTGGATTATGGTGATGGAATATGGATCCGTGGCAGTAGCTGCCGCCATTATCGCTTTGCGTAGGATCACACGATCGGCTGCGCTACAATGCTCAGCCGACCGGGTAGAGTGAAGGCAACCGCTCCACATACGATTTTGGGTATCCAGTAGCGTTTGCGCGCATCCAACATCACGTTCGCTTCACTTCACTGAGGAGGACCTCCATGACAAAATTGCGCCGTTCCATGACGATGTGTTGGCTATTTTTTGGGGTGCTGCTCCTTGCGGTCACTTCGCGGGCACAGACGCGTCCCCCTATTGTCGAACAGCTTGCCAAAACCTATGGCCTTGACTCGTTTGGGCAACTGGATGCGATCCGCTATACGTTCAACCTAGAGCTCCCCGATTTGAAGGTGAATCTCTCGCGTACCTGGACTTGGGAGCCCAAGACCGGCCAAGTCACGTACGAGAGTAAAGATAAGGACGGCAAGCCGGTGAAGGTTAGCTATGTCCGGTCCCAGATCAGCAGCGCGCCTGCCAACGTGAAAGACGAAGTTGAGCCGGCGTTCGTCAACGACAATTATTGGTTTATTTTCCCGTTCCATGCTTACTGGGACACCAGCGCCATTGTGACAGTCAAGGACATGCAAAAATTGCCGCTGGGAAAGGGTTCGGCGAAGCTGGTGTCGGTGAAATATCCTCCGGAGGTTGGCGGCTACACGCCGGGAGATACGTGGGATCTTTTCCTCGGGTCGGATGGGCGAGTTAAGGAATTCACCTATCATCGCGGTGGACCGAAGAAGCCGAGTCTCCTCTCCACAACTTGGGCGGGCTACAAGAAAGCTGGCCCTTTGCTTGTCTCAACCGACCATCGCGGCGTAGCGGACGGCAAGGCGGCCCGAATTTTCTTTTCCAATGTGGCCTTCAAGCTGGCGGGGTCGGACAAGTGGACGGACGCCCAATAGGAAACTCCCGGACTCGGTCCGTCAATCGATGTCGTCTACACTGCTTCAACTTGGAATAGAGATTATCTGTACTCGAACGCGGCGATCTGTTGGATCCATGGCATGACGGAAGGTTCGATCCCTCCAATCCTCTACCATGCGCTGGATCAACCGTCCGCATTCACGCCCGAGAACTTGATCGACGATGTCCGACGAAGCCGGCAGATACCGGCGGGAATCGTTCCGCCCGTGTGCATCCTGGAGTTCGATGGAGATATCACCGACTGGCTGGTTCGAGATGGCGTAGCCAAGCCTTTCGCGCCCTGGGCGTGTTTTCACACCTCGATGTTCACGATGGACCTCGAAGATGTTACCTGTGGAATCATTGCGCGAACCATCGGAGGAGCTTACGCGGTACTGATTGCCGAGCAGCTCCATGCTGTGGGGGCCAAACTCATCATCGGGCTGACCTCCGCCGGCCGCGTGTCTCCCGATTTACCGCTCCCGTGTCTCGTGGTGGCAACCAGCGCGATTCGTGACGAGGGAACTTCTTATCACTACCTGCCGCCAGACAATGAGGTCGCATGCAAGTCGCCTGTGGTCCCGCTTCTCGAGCGGGAGTTGATCGCCACCGGATGGGCCGTCCGCTCTGGTAAGGTGTGGACGACGGATGCCCCTTACCGCGAAACGAAAGCACAACTCAATAAATGGGCCCGGGAGGGTGCACTCGCGGTCGAGATGCAGGCCGCATCGCTTTTTGCCTTTGGCGTCGCCAGGCAAGCTTCCGTAGCCTCGGTTGCCATGGTCAGCAATGCCGCGGACCATACGGGAGCGCAGTTCGATACGGGCTCACAGGAGGATCGCCTCCGAGTTCTGAAGGGGATTGCTCGAGCAGCCCGAACTCTTTTTGCCACTGCGTGATCTGTTTAGTCTGATTCAGTGCCGACTCGATCGGATTACTAAGCTGCCGGCGGGATCGTTGAGCAGGCGTGTACCTCAGGGAGGATTTGGAGCATCATATGCGCCATACCCTTCAGTTGTGAGTCTGCAAGTAAGGAAAGACCGGCAAGGTTCAGACAAGGAATTTCAGCTATGCAAATCACGATTCGAACTCTGGGCAATAAGAAATCACGCTCTCTTTTTGGAGAGATCTGGCCCATTGTGGCTCTGCTCCCGGCGGCTTCGTTGCTATTCACTGGTTGTCGAAACCCAAACGCTGCTGCTCCTCCCTCACCTGCCGAGGTGGAAGTTGCCACGGTGGTGCAAAAAGATGTCCCTATCTACGGCGTGTGGGTTGCTACGCTCGATGGCTATGTCAACGCTCAGATTCAACCCCAAGTGACTGGATACATCATCCGCCAGGCCTACAAGGAAGGTTCTTTTGTACGCAAGGGTCAGATGCTTTTCCAGATCGACCCGCGGCCCTTTCAAGCCCTGCTCGACCAAGCCAAAGCGCAACTCGCGCAAGCTCAGGCCAACCTGGGCAAGACTCAGCTCGATGTCGACCGCGATACTCCGCTGGCCAAGGAGCGCGCCATTGCTCAGAGCCAATTGGACAACGACGTCCAGGCAAACCTCGCCGCGAAAGCGGCAGTAAAGGCTGCCGAGGCTCAAGTAGAACAGGCGGACCTCAACCTCGGCTTCACCAATGTTACATCCCTGGTCGATGGGATCGCGGGAATCGCTCAGGTGCAAATCGGAAATCTTGTCAGTCCAACAGCAGTGCTCACATCGGTCTCGCAGGTGAATCCCATTAAAGCGTACTTCCCGATCAGCGAGCAGGAATACATGCACTTTGCGGAGAGAATTAATTCTCATAACCAACAAGAAGTGCCGTCCGATGCGCCTCCCTTCGACCTAATCCTGGCCGACGGGTCTGTCTATCCTCACAAAGGAACGCTTTTGCTCACCGACCGCCAAATCGACGTGACTACCGGCAGCATCCGCGTGGTTTGCGCTTTTCCCAATCCCAAGAATATTCTCCGGCCCGGTCAGTTTGGCAGAGTGCGGGCGGCCGGTGATGTTCGAAGCGGAGCTCTTCTCGTGCCTCAAAGGGCGGTCACGGAACTCCAAGGGAGCTATCAAGTGGCTGTAGTAGGCAACGACAATAAGGTGAATATTCGACCGATCAAAGTCGGCGAGCGCGTGGATGCAATGTGGATCGTCGAGAGCGGAGTTAAGCCCGGCGAATCCGTGATTGTCGAAGGCCTGCAAAAGGTCCGCGACGGCGCGACTGTCAAGGTTAAGCTGGCCTCTGCCCCCACGAAAGGCAGCTGATTATGTCTAGATTTTTTATCAACCGCCCCATCGTGGCGATGGTCATCGCCATCCTGATGGTGATCGTAGGGGCGGTTACCATTACCAGTCTTCCCGTGGCCCTCTTCCCCGATATCGCACCGCCCGAGGTTCAAGTTGTCGCCACCTATGTTGGTGCGGATGCGCAAACCATCGAGCAATCCGTGGCAACCCCAATCGAACAGCAGATGAGCGGCGTTGACAATCTGAACTACATGTATTCGCTGAACTCAACGGCCGATGGCGTAATGCGGCTCATTGTGGACTACGACGTCAAGACCAATCCGAATACGGATCTCATCCTCACCCAAATACGAGAAACACAGGCAGCGTCACAGCTTCCGAGCGATGTCACCAATTTTGGCGTCACCGTGCAGAAGACCGTGACGGCCCCCCTGATGCTGGTCACGTTGTACTCGCCCAATGGCACCTACGATGCGCGATTCCTGGCTAACTATGCCTACATCAATCTTGCCGATCAAATCACACGCTCGTACGGGATTGGAAGTGTCCAGATCTTCGGAGCGGGTCAGTACGCCATGCGGCTGTGGGTCAAGCCTGACCAATTGGCCAAGCTGGCCATCACGGTTCCCGAGATTGTCACCGCAATCCAGTCACAGAACACCGTCAACCCTGCGGGTCAGGTGGGTAGCGAGCCTGTTCCGAAAGGCCAAGAGTATACCTATTCCGTCCGAGCACAGGGCCGCCTGAGCTCGCCCGAAGAATTCGGAGAGATTGTTGTACGCGAATCCCCTGGCGGGGCCGTCGTGCGGTTGAAGGATGTCGCCCGCGTGGAACTCGGCGCGCAGAACTACAGCGTTGTGGGTCGCTTGAATGGGAAGCCCGGGGCCATCATCGCCGTCTATCAGTTGCCCGGGTCGAACGCCGTGGAGGCTGCCAACGGGGTCAGGAAACTCTTCGCCGATGTGAAAACTCGCTTGCCGAGCGACATGGACTACGTTCTTTCGCTGGACACTACGCGGGCCGTCACGCAAGGCATGAAGGAAATCGTTCTGACTTTAGTCATTGCGATCATCCTGGTGATCATCGTTGTATACATCTTTCTCCAAGGCTGGCGCGCCACTCTGATCCCGCTGCTTGCTGTCCCCGTCTCGTTAGTCGGCACATTCATGTTCTTCCCGCTCTTCGGATTTTCAATCAACACGCTGTCCCTGTTTGGACTCGTTCTGGCCATCGGCTTGGTCGTTGATGACGCCATCGTTGTCGTTGAAGCTGTTGAACGCCACATCGAAGAAGGCCTCGCTCCTAAAGCGGCGGCCCTCAAAGCCATGGAAGAAATTTCGGGGCCAGTCGTCGGAATCGCTCTTGTTCTTTCAGCGGTCTTCATCCCCACAGCGTTCATACCAGGCATCACCGGCCGCCTGTATCAGCAATTCGCCGTGACGATCGCAATTTCCGTAATTCTCTCTGCGTTCAACGCCCTGACGCTGAGTCCAGCCCTTGCCGCTTTACTGCTGCGGCCGAGGACTTCCACGGGAGGACTGCTCAAAGCCTTTTTCAGGTGGTTTAACCACGCCTTTGCCAATGCGACTAACGCGTATGTTCGAATGTGCGGCGTCCTCATTCGGAAGAGTGCGATCGCGCTAGTCCTGCTGGCCGCTTTTGGTGCTGCTGCCGGCTGGTTTGGCAGCAAAGTTCCTTCCAGCTTTCTGCCCGACGAAGACCAGGGTTATCTGTACATCAATCTGCAGCTCCCCAGCGCCGCCTCTCTGCAACGCACCGACGAAGTCGCCAGGAAAATCGAAAGCGCCTTGGCCAACACGCCGGGCGTTGAGTACACCACTAGCGTGGTTGGCTTCAGTTTGCTTAGCTTCGTGCGCACTAGTTACAACGCCTTCTTTTTCGTGACCTTGAAGCCTTGGGACGACCGAAAGGTGCGAGCACAGCAGCTTCAGGCCATCAAGCAGCGCATCAATCAGGAACTCTCCACCATTCCGGAAGGCATCGCTTTTTCCTTTTCGCCCCCAGCCATTCCGGGCGTTGGCACTTCCGGCGGCTTTACGTTTGTCTTGGAAGATCGCGCTGGCAAAGACGTCGGATTTCTTGCCTCGAATCTGCAAACCTTTATGACAGCTGCGCGGAAACGTCCGGAGATTGCCGGCCTGAGCACGACGTTTCTGGCCAACGTGCCGCAGCAGTTCGTGAATGTGGACCGCGACAAGGTGATTAAGCAAGGCGTTGCCGTTGGCGACGTCTACAAAACGCTCCAGGCGTTCATGGGCGGCCTGTTCATCAACTATTTCAACCGCTTTGGTCGCCAGTGGCAGGTTTACATCGAGGCCGAAGGCGATTATCGCACGAGAGCGGAAAACGTTGGCCAGTTCTACGTCCGAAGTAACAGGGGGGAGATGGTGCCACTTGCGACTCTCACGCGATTTGAATCGCGTTCGGGCCCGGAGTTCACCATGCGTTTCAATGAGTACCGCTCGGCGCAGATCAATGGCGCAGCGGCTGCAGGCTACAGCGCAGGCCAAGCCATGGCGGCCCTCGAGGAGGTTTTCTCGCAAACGATGCCCCGTGAAATGGGCTTCGATTACCTGGGGATATCCTTTCAGGAAAAAAAGGCTCAACAAGGTGTCCCACCAGCCGCCATTTTCGGATTCTCGCTTCTCTTCGTCTTTCTAATCCTGGCGGCGTTGTACGAGAGTTGGTCGCTTCCATTTAGCGTGCTTCTGAGTACACCCGTCGCGGTTTTCGGCGCCTTTTTCATTCTGTGGCTGCGCCGCACCGTTCTGGCGGCCTTCCTGCCGAGCTATATGGTGCAAATCGAGAGCGATGTGTATTCGCAAATCGGCCTGGTCATGCTGATTGGCCTTGCCGCCAAAAACGCGATTCTTATCGTCGAGTTCGCCAAAGACGAATATGAGCAGGGCAAGCCCCTCGTTGACGCAGCTCTGGAAGGAGCTCGCTTGCGCCTTCGACCGATTTTGATGACCTCCTTTGCGTTCATTCTTGGTTCGGTTCCACTGTGGACTGCGTCAGGCGCCGGTGCGGTCGCGCGCCAAATCATGGGCACAACGGTCATCGGAGGGATGCTAGCCGCGAGCCTTATCGGCGTTTTCTTTATTCCTGTGATCTTCTATCTGGTCGAAAAATGGTCGGGCGCTGGGAAGGAGCGGGCGTCGGCGCCCTTGCCGAGCACCTCTCCGGCTGAGGGTAACTGACATGAAAAAGATTGTTGCCCTTTTGAGCGCAGTGGTCCTGTCTGTGGGTTGTGCGGTCGGGCCGAATTACAAAAAGCCTGCTGTGTCCGTTCCGACTGCTTATCGCGGTTTGACGCCAGAAGAAGCCGCCAAAACGGCGTCCGCGTCCATCGGCGATCAGAAATGGTGGGACATCTTTCAGGACGAGCAACTCCGCTCGCTCCTTCGAACCGCGCTACAGCAGAACTACGATCTGCGCGTCGCCGGTTCTCGCATCTTACAAGCACAGGCGCAACTCGGAATCACGCGCGCCGATCAATTTCCATCTGTGAATGCCGGAGCCGGAATCAGCGATAACCGCTCAGCCAAATCGAAGTTCCTTCCGGCTTTCGAAGAAAGCACCGGGCATGTGAATTTGTCCGCTGCCTGGGAGCTGGATTTCTGGGGCAAATATCGTCGCGCAACCGAGGCCGCGCGCGCGAATCTTCTCTCCAGTGAAGCGGCTCGCCAGGAGGTTATGGTTACGCTCGTGGCCACTGTTGCCGGAGCCTACTTCCAGCTTCGTGCGCTTGATCTTGAGCTGGAAATCTCCAAGCGCACGCTCGCCTCGCGCCAAGAATCTCTACGCCTGACGAGCCTGTTGGCGGACCGCGGTTCGACTTCCATGCTCGACGTGCGTCAGGCGGAACAGTTGGTCTTTACCGCCGCTGCGGAAGTTCCTGCTCTGGAGCAGGTGATCGCGCAAGAGGAGAACTTGATCAGCATCCTGCTTGGAAAGAACCCGGACGATGTTCCCCGCGGACACAAACTCACTGAGCAGGCTCATCCGCTTGAAGTTCCAGCGGGGCTTCCCTCCTCGTTGTTGGAACGCAGGCCTGACATCCGCGCGGCAGAGCAGCAACTGATTGCCGCGAACGCGCAAATTGGTGTCGCCAAGGCCGCCTATTTCCCTCAAATCTCTCTGAGCGGGAGCGGGGGGTTCCAAACGGCGGCGCTTACCAACCTGTTTACTGGTCCCTCCGGTACTTGGAACTTTGGCGCAGCGGTCACGCAACCTGTTTTCACCGCCGGGAAAATTCGTTCCAATGTTCGCCTCGCGGAAGCACAGCAGCAAACGGCCCTGCTCTTTTACCAGCAAACAATTCAAGGGGCCTTCCGCAGCGTAGCCGACGCCCTGATCGCATATCGCAAGACAAGAGAATTCCGGTCTCAAGAAGAACTCCTGTTCCAATCCGCGCAGGATTCCGCGCGACTCTCTCACTTGCGGTATAGCGGGGGCGTCACTGGCTATCTCGAGGTCTTGACCAACGAAACCAATGCCTTCTCTGCCGAGCTCGGCGTTGTACAGGCCCAACTCAATGAGTTGCTGGCTTTAGTTCAGTTGTATGAAGCACTGGGAGGCGGCTGGCAAGAATGACGCAACATACGAAAAGGATGTGCTAGCTCCGATGTCCGTGAACTGCTGCAACTTCCCAGGTCCCCGTTTCTGGATGTGCGAAAGCCAAGGGCTCAGCGAGAAGCCCAAGCCCGTTTTTTCCCGGTTGCCCAAGTTGCCCAGTTTGGAGGGTAATCTAAAAGGCTAAACGGTTGCAGCGCCGTGCCTTATCAGAATTGTGGCCTGGTTCGCAACGAGGAGGCCGGGGGTTCGAATCCCTTCTCGTCCACCATTTCTTTTGCAGCTCATCCGTCAACATCTGCAACATCCAAATCACACGCCAGAAACACTACCGTAATCTGCACCCTTTTGAAACTGGATGCATGCCAACGACCGCTGTCCTGGTTCATGACTGCGGAAATCCGCTTGCCAAAACCGTTCTCTTCCGTGTCGGGATGGCGCAAACATTGGAAGATGTCATCAAATGCCAGCGGCTGCGCTGTCTGGTTTTCAATTGCGAGCTTGGAGAGGGTCTCGACAGCTCTTCCCAGTGTGGGCTCGACCGCGACCCCTTCGATTTTATCTGCGACCATTTGATGGTGCACGAGGCAGCCACTGGGAAATTGGCTGGAACGTATCGCATGCAGAGCGGCTATCGCGCGAAGGGAAACCTGGGCTATTACGGTGAGCAATTCTTCGATTTCAGACCGTTCGAGCCATTGCGCAGCGAAGTCCTGGAGCTGGGAAGGGCTTGTGTCCATGAGAAGTATCGCAACACCAGTGTGCTGCACATGCTGTGGAAAGGTATCGCGAGGTACTCGCAGAGTTGTGGGGCGCGCTACCTGATTGGGTGCAGTTCCCTTTCCTCGCAGGATGAAGATGAGGGAATGGCGCTCTACGAGACGTTGCGTGAAAAATATCTCGCGGCGCCATCGTTGAGAACCCGTCCAGTGGAAGGTCGCCAGTGCAAACCGAGCGGCACACACGCCGCACCTCCACGGCCGCCCCGGCTTTTCCGAGCTTACCTGGATATTTCCGCCCGCGTCTGCGGGCCACCGGCAATTGACCGCGAGTTCAAGACCATCGATTTCTTGACCTTGGTGGATCTACAAGCTTTACCCAATCGCGTGCGAACGCGGTTTTTCTAATCAGGACCTACTCCGCCGCCAGCATTTCTTTGGCGAGAGAAAGCGCTCGCCCCGCTGCGGCCCCATCTTTCAAGCGGCCGCGAGCAAAATCGCGAGTTCCGCCGCCCTTGCCGCCGGCCTCTTCCAAAACCTGTTTCAAAAGGGCGTTCATGTCTTTTCCGGCGGAAGGATGTTGCGCGAAGAGTAGGTGCCCATCCTCAGCCGTAGCCAGGAGCGCGATCGCCTTTTCGGCTTTTGCGAATGCGGTGCCAAAAAACCCCAGATAATCCGCCGGAACACCTTCAAAGACACGGGAGAAGACGCGCGAGCCGTTGGCGCCGTGCGGGGCGGCCTGCAACGCAAGCGCGGCCTCGGTTTCCGCGAGCCGTTCTTGCAGGGCCCGCAGCATCTTGAAGTTGGCATCGCGTTCCGCGATCGCACGCAAGGCGGACGCGACGATATCCTCGGGAGCGCTGCTCAATTTCTCCGCAGTCTGCCGCAGCAGCTGGAAATCATGCCGCGCGGCTCGCGACGCCCGGCCGCCGCACACAAATTCCACCCGCCAATCTTGGCGAACTTTGGTGCACCGCCGCACGAGCACCAAGCCGATCTGGCCCGTGCTTTTCACGTGCGTGCCGCCGCACGGCTGCAAATCGGCTCCTTCGATTTCGATCGCTCGCAGGATGCCTTTGCGTTCGACTTCCTTGCGAACGCCAAGTTCCACCAGCTGTTCGGCGGTCCCGTAGCGCACGTTGACCGGGCGATCCTCAAAAATAATTTGATTCGCGGCGCGCTCCGCCCCTTCCAGGATTTGCTCCGTCGGTTCGGGCCCTTGGAGGTCAATTGTGCAAATTTCCGTTCCCAGGTGGAACGAAACAGTAGGCAAGCCGAAGCGTTCGTGAAACATGGCCGACAACAGATGCTGCCCGGTGTGCTGCTGCATGTGGTCGAAGCGGCGCGGCCAGTGAATGCAGCCGTTCACGTCCGGATCGGATGGCTTGCGATCGACCAGGTGAAGAATTTCGTCGCCTTCATCGCGAACATCCAGGACATTGGCGTCGCCGATTCTTCCCAAATCGTTGGGTTGGCCGCCGGACGTGGGATAGAACGCCGTGCGGTCCAGAAGCAAGCCCCAAACGGTTCCCGTGATCCCCGCGTTCAGATCCGGCGGGAGCACTTCGCAGTGCATCACCCGTGCTGTAAATTCCTTTTCAAACGCGTCGTCGTAATAAAGTCTGCGCGTGGTCACGGCCTTACTCCGTTGGCGCAGACTGCAGCGCGCGCTGCCAGGCTTCTGCGTACTTGTAGCCCGTACCGGTATTAAAGAGCACCACGGTTTCTTCTGTCTTGATCCAGCCGGACCGAACGAGCTTGCGGGCGGCAATCACGGTGGCTGCGCCTTCGGGAGCGGCGAAAATACCTTCGAGAGACGCAAGTTCGCTTCCCGCGTGCAGCATCTCATCGTCGGTAACCGTCAGCGCAGTCCCTTTCGTCTGCCGCAGCATGCGCAAGATCAATTGATCGCCTAATGGCCCGGGTACACGTAGCCCCGACGCGACGGTCGCGGCGTTCGGGAAGAATTGCGCCGAATTCTGGTGTGCCTCCCATGCTTTCACAATCGGAGCGCAACCCTCCGCCTGAACCGCCACCATGCGTGGCCGCTCTGCGCCGATCCAGCCCATTTCCTGCATTTCGTCGAACGCCTTGCACATTCCGATCAGCCCGACGCCCCCTCCCGTGGGATAGAGAATCACATCAGGCAGTTTTCCTCCAAACTGCTCCCACAATTCGTACCCCATGGTCTTCTTGCCTTCGATGCGGTAAGGCTCCTTCAGGGTAGAAACGTCATACCACCCTTCGCGATCTTTGTGTTCGGTAACGTATTTGCCACAATCGGAGATTAACCCATTCAGCTTGACGACTTTCGCTCCGAAGGCCTGGCATTCCATCACATTCGCGGGAGGTGTGTCCGCGGGCATCACGATCACGGCAGGCAGCCCTGCGGCCGCGGCATACGCTGCAAGTGCGCCCCCGGCGTTGCCCGCCGTGGGGGCCGCCAGCGCCTTCGCGCCAAGCTGTTTAGCTCGCGAGACGGCCGCCGTCATCCCGCGCGCCTTGAACGAGCCCGTGGGATTCAATCCCTCGTCTTTGATGAACAGCCTCTTCAATTTCATGGACGCGCCGAGCCGCTCGGCGTGAACCAGCGCCGTCATGCCTTCGCCAAGCGAAACCGGCGGATCATTGGGCAAGACTTCTGCGTACCGCCACAGCGTGCGCGGCCGTGTCTTCAGGTTTTCAAGTGTGAGCGTAGCCGCGGCCCGTCGCAGGTCATACCGCGCCAGCAGCGGCTTCCCGCAAGTGCAAAGATGCTGCTCGGTGGAAGCATCATACTTCTTCCCGCACGCCGAGCATTCTAGTTCAACTACATTCAACGGTTTGGTCATCACCGTGAAAGTCTAGCACACGCCTTTTTCCATTCTCCCGCCCCTAACCTCTGTTCCGCCAAGCACTTCCAAATTCGTTTCAAGTTCTATTGACAAGTATAGTACTTCTATGGTAATATGTTATTGGATAGTCAAACACCATCTTCGCTGTTTCGCCCTGCAGTTCCAATCTAACCTTCTTCGTTTCATTCGTTTCCGCACTTCCTCTATTCAACGGCTACTCGAAAACTCCTGTGCATTCAATCTCCTACACACACTTTCTACCTCGACGGGGGGTGTCCGCCCTCTGGTCGCATTCCAGACCTCACGATTCATCTGTGGCAATTCTACTCAAGTTCTTTCTTTTACACCCTTGCGCACTCTTTTGCCGTCAGCAAAATGTCAACTCCATTGTTTTCAATCGATTCCGCACTCTTTGCGCAAAACACCCGGGGGTGGGGGTATCCAGCTTCTTCGGACAATGGGCCCAAGAGTCTTTGCATCCAAGGTAGAATGACGCTATGGCCGTGAGACTGATTGCGCTGGATATTGACGGGACGCTGCTGGATAGCCGCTGGCAGCTTCCTGAGGCCAACCGCGCGGCCATCGCGGAAGCGACGCGCCGAGGCATCGAAGTGGCGCTCGTCACCGGCCGACGCTATGACTTTGCCATGCCGGTGGCGCGCAAGCTGGATTCTCCCCTGACCATGATCGTGAACAACGGCGCGCTCATCCGCTCCGACGACGGCCGGACGCATCTGCGGCATCTCTTGCCGCAAGGCATCGCGCTGCAGGTCTTGGAACTGACCAGGCCGTGGCGCGAGGGCGCCGCCGTAATTTTCGACCGGCCGCTCGAAAATCAGCTTATGCTGGAAGGGCTGGACCCGGGCGATTCGATGCGTTACGCCTACTATTCGCGAAACAAAGAATTCATCGGCATCGCGAATCCCCTCGAAACCTGCCTGACGGAGGACCCCATTCAGGTGATGCTCTCCGGCAAAGTCGCGCCTATGCGGGATGCGGAGGCCGCGCTGCGCGCCGCTACTTTCGCCGAAGATTTTGCGCTGGCGATGACCAGCTACGAGAGCAAAGACTTCGCCATGATCGATGTGATCAATCCGGTGTGCTCGAAGGGCTCGTCACTCGCGGAATGGGCGGCGCTGCGCGGATTCGCTCGCGAAGAAGTGATGGCCATTGGGGACAACCACAACGATTTGGAAATGCTCTCCTTTGCGGGTATTCCCGTAGTAATGGGAAACAGCGTGCCCGCCTTAAAAACGTACGGCTGGCACGAAACCGGCACGAACGACGAAAACGGAGTGGCTTCGGCGATCGAGCATTTTGCGTTGCGGGAGGCTGCACCTTGTCTCTGAAGCCCGCCTTTTGTGTCCCGAATGGTGTTACGGGACGCGCGACACTCTTGCTCATACTCGGCGTGCTTGCTGCGCCGTCGCTGCGCGCGGAGTACATCGTGCTTCGCACTGGCCTGCGCCTGCACGTCACGGGCTACCAACTCGTGGGAGACAAGTACCGCCTGCAACTGACCGGAGGCAAGCTGGAGGTTTCCGCCGCGGACGTTGCGGCTATCGAACCGGAAGATGTTTTTACACCTTTGCCCGCCGCTGCCACACCGGCTGCCGTGCAGCCGCTTTACCGCGATTTGGTGGAAGCGGCGGCGAAGCGCTACAACGTGGATGCCGACCTGATCACCAGCGTCATCGCCGTCGAATCCAACTTCGATCCCAAAGCCGTGTCGCGCAAGAATGCCCGAGGACTGATGCAACTTTTGCCGGAAACCGCGGCGCAACTCGGCGTAAGAAACATCGATGACCCGGCGGAAAACATCGATGCCGGTACTCGTTACCTGCGCGATTTGCTGCAGAAGTACAACAACGATGTGGCGCTGGCGCTTGCTGCCTACAACGCAGGACCGGATAAGGTCCAGCTTTACGGCCGTGTTCCGCCTTATGCGGAAACGATTTCGTACGTGCGCCGCGTCAAGCGCGGCTACGAGAAAAACAAATCGGCGCCCTCTACAAAGACACCAGCATTGCCAGTGCCGCCCGCTTCTCCTGGACCGATACTTCCGCCTGCGCCGACGGCTGCGTCTTCTCCGCCTCGGACGGATCAGCCTCAGAGTCAACCTAGATAGAGCCTATTGCTGGTAGAGCCTATTGCTGTGGCGGCGGATTCTGCGGTGGCGGCTGAGGATTTTGTGTCGGGTTCTGCGATGGATTGCTCGGATTTTGTCCTGGTTGCTGGCCAATGGGCTGGCCCAATCCCGTTCCTGTCTGCAGGCCCGGCTGCCCCACTCCGAAAGTGTCTTTCGAGGGGTCCCAAATGAACTCGAAGAGCCGGTAATTTTTGGCTTTGTCGTAGATGATGATGGAAGACTTGTTGATCTTGCTTCCCACACCGATAATATTGCCGCCTATAATTGTTGGCGTGTCGCCCGTAGGAATCGGCGCATCGCCCTGGTCCGCGCTGACGGCGTTCCCGGTTGTCGACGGAGGATTAGTCCCGGAGGCGGACCCGGCAGGCTGCGTCCCGCTCTGGCCCGGCTGCCCGCTTGTGCTGGACTGGCCCGTTCCAGGCGATTGACCCGTGGCCGCGGGTTGCCCCGGACCAACCGATCCAGTCAACGTATTCGGGGCCGTGCCCGTTCCGCCGGCCTGCGGAAGCTGAAGATTATTAGGATGCGGTTTGAGGCTTCCAATCAACTGGCCCGCCGCCCCTACGTAGATTAAGCGCCACGAACCATCTTCTTTGTTCATGGGGTCTTTGTAGGCCTGGCGCATGAAGCGGAGCGAACCTACTTTGGGTTTGGTGAGATCTTCAAGGGAAGTCGGAAAACGTCCCATTTTGCGATAGTAGAGTTTTACGCCGCGGGTGTATTGCTTTCCGCGCCAGATCATCTCTTTCTCTTTTTCACGGCGGCCTTCGGTCAGAACATTCGGTGCAACGACCATCGTGGAAAGGAGCATAAGGGTAGCGAGGAAGACGATCAGGAGGAGCGCGTAACCACGCTCGCCGCGCTTCCCTGCCGTTCGTTGGTGTCTAGTTTTCATTGGGATGGCGGCGCCGCCTGTTCCTCGAGATTGGCCGTGCCGCGAAGCCCCGTGGAGATTTCTTCGTATTCGAGATTGGCGTTGCCGATTCTTAGAATGCGAAAGCGGTTCAGCAAAAGTTCGCCTTCTCCGACAATGTAAACGTCTTCGCCGTCCGTAAAGAAGGCCCGGCGCGACATGCTGTTAGGAACTGTGCCGTAGCCGAAAAACTTCACGGGTAATGGAGAAACTGTCGGAGTAGCCGGCACTGGTGCCTGCTGAACAATCGGAGCTACAAGGTCCTGTCTAACTTGTTTGGGCGGCGGCGGTGGGGGAAGCTGCCGGCTGAAAATATTGCGCCCTGCGCTCTTGTATTCCGTCTTTCGGGCCCTCTCGACCGCATCATTATGGAGCTGGGGATTATCCACAGCAATCGGGTGATAATTCTGGGGTGTGGGAATGGCATCGGCCGTCACGACCGGCTTGTCATGGTCAAGATACAGAAACCAGATGAAACCGGCGATCAGCAAGAGGACAACGAGCACGACGAGTTGTTTCTTTTGGTTCATGCCGCGGTCCTGAAATAGGTTTTGAGGTGCAGCGCGACTTTGATCACATTTGTGGAGGCTTGCGTGGGCTTCTCGGAAGCTAGTGTCAAGGAGTCCACCGCATACAGGTTAGCGGAACGCTGCAGGCCGTTCAGAAACCCAATCACGCTCTTATAGTCGCCATCAACAGTTGCATCGATAGCCACTTCCGTCATTCCGCGGTTGGGAATGTCCGTCGGTTTGAAAGAAATACCCTCGAGGAGGCTTCCGCTGGTCCTAGCAATGGAGCCGAGTTCAGACCTGACGGAGGAATAGCCGGAGCTTGCCGGAAGGAGCGATTGTTCGAAACGATCGCAATCTTTCTGGATGGCAGGAATGCTGTCACGGATGGACTGGGCGCGCCGAATATCGGCGCGCAAAAGATCTTGCTGCGTTATTTCCTGGCCGTGGTGCTGAGGCGCACGCGGGGCGGAGGAAAGTTGCCAACTGTAGGCTGCCAGAGCCACATCTGCGAGGACAAGAAGAGTCACGCCTCCGAGAATCATTCGTTTCCGCGCTGTGAAATCGCGCCGCATCAGCCTCTCGAATAAATCGTGGTCAGCTGAACAACTTTTTGGTCGCCGGTCTGGTTACCGGCTGCACCGGACGAGGTAACACTCTGGATTTGAACTTCCCTAAATTCCTTCGATCCCTCAAGGGCACGCTCGAATTTCAGCTCGGCATCGTCGTTAGCGGCGCCCACGGTCAATTTCAGTTCGACGTGCCCACCGGCCTGCGTGGGCGCGATGCTGATGACGCGCACGCCGTCCGGCAAGGTGCGCTCCAGATCCATAAACATCATCGTCCAATTGAAGCTCCTCGCGTCGAGGATGCCGTTGATGAAAGTGGCGCGGTCGTGTAAGTCAGCGACATCCTTTTGTTTGAAATAGCGCTCCAGATCCTTGCGCTGCGCTTCCAGCTCCTTCATCTCACGATTCGTTTTGTTCGTGCGGGCGCGCACTTCAACATCGACTTTGCGCGCCGAATACACGTGCCATCCCAGCCCAACAAAAGCAAGAGCGGCGAAAAAAGCGGTGAGACCTGCGCCCGCCAGGAAGCGTCGGTGAGTTTCCAGCGCCTTCGTCGCCAAGTTGAGCCGAAGTCTCATGTCCTCGTATGCCTCAGTCCAGAAAAACCGATCCTAGCCGCGCTGAAGCATCCAACCGATCAAGCCTTCCAATTCGCGGTCCACCAGCGGACGAGCATAATCTTTGACGAGTCCCTGCGAGACCGCAGAGCTCAGCAGCGAACTCATATCGCAGTGGAATTCATTCTCGAGAGGCCCGATGAATTCGGGAAGCCGCGGCCCGAGCCCGGCCAAGCGAACGGCTTTAATAGTTTCCTGCCAGGTGTCCTGATAGTAGGCGGCCACGGGAAAAATCTCTTCGAGAAGCATCTGCGGCGTGAGGTTCGCGCCGTGCGCGGGGAGCTCCGTGCAGCGATAGCCGCACAAGACGCCGCGGCGCACAATCGCGGTAGTCAGCGAGGAGCCGGAGACGCGCGCGAGGAGCGTGGGCCGCTCATCTTCCAGCAGCGAGATAGCGGCAAGCGAAGAACTCAACACTACGCCGGGAAACAGTCCGATGCCCTCGGCGAGCGATTCATATTCCCGGATAATGCGAAGACGGGCAAGCGCGGTGACAACCTCAAGGCCGGTTTCCCTCGGGGCCTGCCGCATGAAAGAAATGAGCGTCTCGTCGGATTCAAAAGGCACGCTTTTCTTCAGCTTCCAACGCAACATGGGCACGGCCTCTTCCGCCGACCGCGGGAATTCCTCAAAATGCTGAACGAAAACGCGAATGACAGTGTCGGGAAGAATCATGGCGACGTCTTCGTCGCGAGCGCGCAACCGGCCGCAGGCAGTGGCGACGGCGGCTTTAACGGCGGCACTGTTCACAATGTTGACTTCGACGGCCGAGGGAATCAGGGCTCCAGGGGGCAGCGATTCGACGGCATATGCATCCAAGGAACCCGTCCGGCTCCAGCGGGCCGCGGCCACGCGGTTCGGAGAGACTTCGAGGGCTAAGGAGACACTCGGCAAAGCATCGAGCCAGCGCGCGGCACGGCGCGCCCATGCAAACTGGAAAATTCCTTGGCGGAATGTGGCGGCGCTACTCAACGAAAGTCACCTTGTTAATCTCTTTTACAGTGGTGATGCCCGCGCGAATCTTGGCCAACCCGCTTTCGCGCAGCGCAGTCATGCCCTCTTCGCAGGCTACGCGCTTAATCTCTGAAGTTGGGCGGCGATCCACGATCATTTCCCGGATGCGGTCGGTGAGATCGAGCAATTCGCAAATCGCCGTGCGGCCATGATAGCCAGTCCCGGAACATTCCAGGCACCCGGCGCCTTCGGCAAATGTCACGTCGCTCCAGACAGCCGGGTCGAGACCTGCTTCCTGCAATTCTTGAGGAGAATACCTTTTGGGCCTTTTGCAGCTTTTGCAGATCACGCGAACGAGCCGCTGCGCCATGATGCAGTTGAGAGCGGATACAAAGTTGTAAGGTTCGACGCCCATGTTGATGAAGCGGCCGATAACGTCGGTCACGTTGTTGGCATGGACGGTGGTGAAAACCAGATGGCCGGTGAGCGCGGACTGGATGGCGATCTGGGCGGTTTCCTGGTCGCGGATTTCGCCGACCATGATCTTGTCCGGGTCGTGGCGCAAGATGGAACGCAGGCCGCGCGCAAAAGTGAGACCCTTCTTTTCATTCACGGGAATCTGGGTGATGCCCCGAAGCTGATACTCGACTGGATCTTCGATGGTGACGATTTTGTCTTCGTCGCTCTTGATTTCGTTGATGGCGGCATAAAGCGTGGTGGTCTTTCCGGAGCCCGTCGGTCCTGTAACCAGAACCATGCCGTAGGGTTCGCGGATGTAGCGGCGGAAGCGGCGAGTCTCTTCGTCGGAAAAGCCAACCACGTCCAGCGTGAGGCTGGAGAATTTTTCCGAAAGTGTTTCCTTGTCGAGGACGCGGAGAACGGCGTCTTCGCCGTGACTGGCGGGCATAATGGAAACGCGCAAATCGATGTAGCGGCCTTTGTATTTCACGCGGAAACGGCCGTCCTGGGGGACGCGGCGCTCGGCAATGTCCAAATCACTTAAGACTTTGATGCGGGAGAGCACCGTGGCATGCCATTCCTTGGCAATGGGCTGCATGGCGTGCTGCAGCACGCCGTCGATGCGGTACTTGACGGCGACTTCTGTGTCACGCGCTTCGATGTGGATGTCACTGGCGCGGCGCTCGAGTGCGGTGAAGATGATGGTCTCCACGAGGCGCACCACGGGGCTGGCGGTGCTATCGCGAGTCAAGCGGTCGCCGGAAATCGTCTCTTCGCTTTCCTCTTCTTCCTTGGAAGTCTGAAGAGTGAAAGCTTCGGTGGCCTGCTCGAGGACGCGCTGGGACTGCTCGGTGCGCTTCAGAATGTCGCTGATCTGGCGGGCAGTGGCGACGCGAATCAGGAGTTTCTTGCCCAGCAGGAGAGGTAGCTCGTCGCTCATCTGCACCTGGCCGGGGTCAGCGGCGGCGATGGCCAGGACATTGTTCTGCAGTTCAAGCGGCACGAAGTTGTACCGGAACATCAGGTCAGCGGGAATGGTTCGAAACAGTTCCGCATCGATGCGCTGCTCGCGAAGATCAATGAAAGCGAAGCGATACCTTTCCGCGAGTTTACGAGCGAACTCGCGTTCTTGGTTTTCGTCACCGCTGCCGGGAAGCCCGGGCGGAGGAGGTAGTTGTTCGGTGGTGGCCATGATTCCTTACTTTGCCGTCCCGGTCATGGAAAAAGAAAAAATCGGCAAATACAGTGAAATCAAAATAAAAGCGACAATCAGTCCCATAAAGATCAATAAAATCGGCTCAATGAGGGAAACCAGCGTGGACAAACGCAAGCTGACCTCTTCTTCGTAAAACTCGGCAACGCTGTTGAGCATCGGGGAAAGCGCGCCGCTGGATTCGCCGACCTCAATCATATCCAGGGCCAATTCCGGCACGTGGCCACTGGCACCCAGGGCGCCGTGCAAGGATTCTCCTTCCCGGACCATCTGCGTTGCGTGGCTGACAGTGGAGCGCAGCAATTTGCTGGTGATGGCATCGCACGACGTCTGGAGCCCGGCCACAAGAGGCGTGCCGCCGGTCAACAGCGTTGCCAGAGTTCGTGAGAACTGGGCGACCTGAAATTTGAGGAGGGTGTCGCCAATGACCGGGAGGCGGAACTTGAAGCGGTCAAAAACGGTTCCGCCTTCTTCCGTGCGGGACCAAAGAAAAATGCCGGCGGCAGCTACAGCCAAAGACGCTACGACCCCTAAGAAAACAAGACGATAGTCCACGGTCAAGGCGATCAACAAACGCGTGGGTGCGGGGAGTTCCACATTCATGTCCCGATAAAGGAGAGCGAACTTTGGAATTACTCCCGTAACCAGATAGGTCACGATAATGACCGCCACGCTGATCAACAAGGCGGGGTAGACCAGCGAAGCGAGGATCTTTTTCTGTACACCCGTGCTGACACGCTGATAGGCGATGTAGTAGTCCAGGACGCCGGGCAAATTGCCGCTTTTCTCGCCCGCAAGGATGGCCGTCGAATAGACTTTGGAAAACACACCAGCTTCCGCAACGGCTTCGGAAAGCGATTTTCCTTCGCGGACGCGGTCCCGAATCTGGGTGATAACCGGGCGGAGCCTGGGCGCAGTAGCGCGGGTGGCGAGAAGATCCAAGGATTTCAAGATGGGCAAGCCCGCCTTGATGAGGGTGTTGAATTGCTGGTTAAGAATGAGGAATTCTGAACCCCCAATCTGGCGCCCCCCCCTTTGGCGAAGCAGACTGGCCAGCCGGCCGCCCCGGGATTGCACGGAATAGACGTACAGTCCCCGCTCGACGAGCTTCTGGCGCGCTTCTTCCAGGGAACCCGCGGGCTCCACGTGCGAAAAGACGCGGCCTTCGGCGTCCGCCACTCGGCAAAGGAATTGGCCCATAACTCCCTCAGTTTACCTCATCTACTTGATATGCGGGGTAGGTCCCTGGAGGTTGGCTGTTCCGCGCAGGAAACGGGGCTGGAATCACCCCAATGGCAGATCTTACGGCGTTTTCTTGTCCGGTGTCCCGCCGTTTACTATAGCAACACCGGGGGGAACGCTAAAGTGGAAGAGTGCCTCTTTGACCGGGGGGTCGTCAAGCCAGTTTGTGAAATGAAACTCTATGGCGATGCCTCCGGATTCTTGCACCATGACGCGCACAAGATTGCCGGTCTTCCGAACGATTTCGAAAAAGACGGCTTTCTCGGAACCGTCTGAGTCTGCCGCGCCCTCTTGAGATACGGCCTTCCGGAGTTCTGCATCCTGACCACGCAATTCGCAGTAAAGGACGATATTTTCAAGGCTTTCCGGCTTCAGGTTGACAGTAGGACGGACGCTCGCGCAAATGCGCGACAGTTTCATTTCGCCAGCGAGCAGAGCCAGCGGCGTTCGCCAATCGGCACTCTTCCTGGCAGCAACGCGCGTTACCGTGTGATCGGACGGAACGTAAAACCAGGCGTTCTTGCCGTCGACCAGGAACAAGTTTTTTTCAGGGGATTCGTACTCCCAGCGCATTTTGCCGGGACGGCGAAAATAGGCAACGCCGGATTCGACGCGCTCGACGCGGCCCGCCTCGCTATATTGCTCGAGAAAAGTCGCCTGCAACGTACCGGCTCTCCGGTACGTATCCTCAAACAGCTTGATGTATCGAGAAGGGTCTTCCGCGCTCAGAGGCACAACAAGGACTGCCAAGAATGCAGAGAACCGAAAAACTCTGCTCATCGCCCAAGTCTAGCACTCCTTTGCGCCTCCACCCAGTACGACGGACGATCGGCAAGTCCTGCCGCCGATTCGTTGGTATGGGCAAAGCCGATTTTGCGGGAAGCATCGTGCCCCCAGGAAATGAGGAGAGTGCGAAGCTCCCTCCCGGTTGGAAAGCAAATGGAAAGTTAGTGCAGAGCGAGATCCAAAGCTGCGTTTGGGAGCTAGTTTCCGATGATAAGGATTCCGGTTGTAGCGCAGGCCCCGGTGCCCGTGCCAATCGCCACACCGGTGGTGTTCGCTCGAAGAACACCGGTCTGATCGGCGCAAAAGGCGCGTTTGCCAGTCACGTCCACGATGGTCGGCGTGGCATTGGCTTCAAATCCGTTGTTGATGCCTCCTACCGGGGTATTCCCGAGAGCCGCAAACGCATAGCCGCTCTTTGTGTAAGGAGCCACACTCAGAGATGAATCGATAATGCAAGCCGCGGCCGCAACCGCATTGATGCAGGGGACAGGTCCGCCGAGATTGTCCAGAGTCGCCGCGTACCCGCTGCCCCAGCTCGAAGCGTAGGTGGTTTCCGCCGTAGTGATGGTGCGAAGGGAAGACACAGCGGAGGACTCGTCGGCAGCGATCTTCGAACGCAGGAGGCTCGGAATGGCGATGGCCGCGATGATCAGAATGACGGTCACGACGATCAGAAGCTCGATGAGGGAAAACCCTTTCTGCGGTCTTTTCATAGTGACCTTAGGGGAGCTCACATTTTCCTCAAATCCGAGACATTAGTAGAGTAGCTGCCTTAGATGGAGCAGTTTAAGGGCCATTCCTGTAGTAGCCCGACGCCGGAGCCACGTGACCAGCAACTCCAAAATTAGGCACATACGGGAGCGAAAGCAGCGCGGGACTATTCTCGCGTACTACTCGGAACGGCGCGAGCAAAAAAAATGGGGAGGAAGCGAAGCTTCCTCCCCGGTAAAAAAAGCCAGCTGAGAGTTAGTTGCCGATGGGGCCCGAAACTCCGGCAACCGTCGCCAGATTCGAGCAAGTGTCCACCGCTACTCCGATGGCCGCGCCACCGTTAACCGCAAACTTGAGCACGCCCGTCTGGTCGTCGCAGAAGGAGCGCACACCGGTCGTCTGGTACGTCGATGGCCACGAGTTCACTTCGAATCCGTTGTACACGGTGCCAACCAGCTTCGTTCCAGCGGCGTTGAATTGATAGCCGCTCTTGGTGAAGGGAGCAACGCTCAAAAGCGAGTCGATCAGGCAAGCTGCGGCTGCACTCGCTACGTTGCAAGGAGCGGCTCCGCCAAGAGAAGCCAAGTCCACGGAGAAACCGCTGCCCCAACTGGAAGAATACGTCACTTCCGCGGTGCCGATGGTGCGAACCGCGCCCACAGCGGAGGATTCATTGGCTGCGATTTTCGAACGCAGCAAGTTCGGAATGGCGATGGCCGCGATGATCAGAATGATCGCCACAACGATCAGCAATTCGATAAGAGAGAAACCCTTTTGCTTCTTCATGCCTTCTCCTTGATAAAAGAATATGGTGCCAGAGCACCTATTCCTGCCGCAAACTGGGGACCAATGCTGAGTTAGATTGTAATTCGCACTCTTTCCTTCGCATCCTATTGATAACACAAGTGATAAATTAGAGCAGGTCGACCGTTCGCAGAAACGTGGCTGCCCAAGAATTGGCAAATCGCGTCCCAAATTGACGTTTTTTGTCGGTGCAAGGCAACGAAAAAGGGCATTACGAAAACAAAAGGGAGGAAGCTTGGCTTCCTCCCCGGTAAAAAAAGCCAGCTGAGAGTTAGTTGCCGATGGGGCCCGAAACTCCGGCAACCGTCGCCAGATTCGAGCAAGTGTCCACCGCTACTCCGATGGCCGCGCCACCGTTAACCGCAAACTTGAGCACGCCCGTCTGGTCGTCGCAGAAGGAGCGCACACCGGTCGTCTGGTACGTCGATGGCCACGAGTTCACTTCGAATCCGTTGTACACGGTGCCAACCAGCTTCGTTCCAGCGGCGTTGAATCTATAGCCGCTCTTGGTGTTCGGAGCGACGCTCAAAAGCGAGTCGATCAGGCAAGCTGCGGCTGCACTCGCTACGTTGCAAGGAGCGGCTCCGCCAAGAGAAGGCAAGTCCACGGAGAAACCGCTGCCCCAACTGGAAGAATACGTCACTTCCGCGGTGCCGATGGTGCGAACCGCGCCTACAGCGGAGGATTCATTGGCTGCAATCTTCGAACGCAGCAAGTTCGGAATGGCGATGGCCGCGATGATCAGAATGATCGCTACGACGATCAGCAATTCGATAAGAGAGAAACCCTTTTGCTTCTTCATGCTTTCTCCTTGAGAAGTTATATGGTGCCAGAGCACGCGGGGGTAACGTGCAAACCTGAGGCCAATCCGGGGATCAGCTTTGGAGATGGTTCGATACCTTGTATCTATATAAGACATAAAGGCTTAGATGGATTTAACCGTTTTGACACTGGTGTTCACGGCGCCAAAATAGGCTTTGACCATTTGCGTCGACCTTTTTTGTCCATAGGAAGAGCCATAATCGGTCACGCACCCAAGGCTCAAGAAAATGAGTCTTACCCCCCAATCGTTATCACCGTTGCTAGAGACTGTGCTTCTTGGCGTAATGCCGGAAAGACCGGTAGCTGATCTTAAGAAGTTCGGAGGCGCGAGTGCGGACTCCGCCAGCCTTCTCCAATGCGGCCTGCAAGTAGCGGCGCTCCGCCTCAGCGATTTCCTTTTCGAAGTCGACGCCTTCGGCCGGAAACTCCGCCGCAGTGGCCCCTGCCGCTGTGGAAGCTGCGCCTGAATAACGGGCGATGCGATCGGGTAGCACCCTCAAGGATATCTCCCTGCCGGACTCCAACGCGACGGCGCGTTCCATAGTGTTTTCAAGCTCTCGAACGTTTCCGGGCCAATCGTAGGATTCCAGGCGAGTCATCGCCTCCGGCGAGACAGCCTCGATTGGTTTTTCCATGGTTCTGCGGAAAGTCTCGAGGAAGTGGCGCGCGAGCAGCGGGATATCCTCCCGCTGCTCGCGCAAGGCCGGTACCTGAATCGGAATAACGCTAAGGCGATAATAAAGATCCTCCCGGAACCGGCCTTCCGCGATTTCTTTTTCAAAATCTTTGTTTGTGGCCGCAATGATGCGGACGTCGACGTCCGATTCCTCGGTGCTGCCGATCGGCCTGACCTTGCCTTCCTGGAGAACGCGATAGAGTTTCACTTGCATGGTCAGGCTCATGTTGCCGATCTCGTCCATGAAGAGAGTTCCTTCATGGGCGGCCTGAAAGAGCCCTTGGCGGTTCTCATTTGCGCCAGTGAAGGCTCCTTTCATGTACCCGAAGAGCTCGGACTCCAGAAGGGTTTCCGGGAAAGCGCCGCAGTTAATGGTGATAAAGGGGGCCGTAGCCCGGGCGCTGTTTTCATGGATGGCGCGTGCGACCAGTTCTTTACCAGTCCCACTCTCTCCAGTAATGAGAACGCGGCTCGATTGAGGAGCAACGGTTTGGATCATGTCGAAGATGGCGCGCATTTTCGGGCTTTGGCCGATGATGTTGTCGAGCCCGGTGAGCCGGCGGATTTCGCGCCGCAGATAGCGGGCCTCTTTCTTCCACTTGAGGTTTTCCGACACCTCACGCACGGCAAGGCGCAGTTGGTCGATTAAGGAGTCTCCCTTGACGACGTAGCGGTCAGCGCCGGAATTAAGGGCCGCGATGGCAGTATCCAAAGCGGGCAGCGCGGTCATCAGGAGGAAGAATGACCCCGGGGCGATTTCCTTGGCGAATTTGAGAAGGTCAACGCCACTCTCCCCGGGCATACGGACATCGGAGATAATGATGTCAAAAATCTGCGATTCGAGCTTGCGCTTGGCAGCCTCCACGCTGTGCACAACTTCAACGCGGTGACCTTCCTTCCGAAACGTGATCTCCAACAACTCTCCGATCGATTTCTCGTCATCGACAACGAGGATATGGGGCATCTCGCGTCCGGCTTCCTTGATTGCGGCTTTTGTTCCCTGCATAACACCTCACCCAACTCGCGGGAGCTCGACGATAAACTCAGCGCCGCGGTCTTTCTCGGATATCACGCTGATTTTTCCACTGTGTGCTTGAACAATCTGATAGACAATAGAAAGCCCAAGACCGGTGCCTCCTTCGAAACCTGATTGCAGCGGCTCAAAAATCTTGGCCCTTTGCCGTGGATCAAGCCCGATGCCCGTGTCCTGAAAAGCAATGCGCAACCAGAAGGGACGTTGTTCCATTTTAACGGTCAGCGTCCCGCCATCCGGCATGGCCCGGAGCGCGTTGTCGCACAAATTCCAGAAGACCTGCTTGATTTTGTTGGGATCCACGCGGGCTTGCAAGGCATTTCCATTAAACGCACGCACAATCCGATACTTCGAGCCTATCTCCGGCTTCTTTTCCACGAGCATCAGCGTTTCGTCCACAAGCGCGCGAACGTCGGCTTGCTGAAACTCGTAGGTCTTCTCCCGGGAATAGTTGAGAAAGTCGGTGATGATGTTGTTGAGTCGCTCGGATTCTCTGCTCACAATGTTGACAAGATGCTTCTCGTCGTCTTCGAGAGGAACGAGGCGTGCCAGCTCCTTCACTGCACCGGCCATAGCCGATAAGGGCTGCCGAATTTCATGGGCGATAGCCGCGGAAAGGCGCCCCAGAGCGGCCATACGTTCCTTCGTGGCGACTTCCTGCTCGAGGCGGCGAAGATCCGTCAGGTCCTGGAAGTTGAAAACGTAGCCGTCGCGTTCCGAATCGCGTGAACGCAGCGGCGAAATACTAATGCCGAGATAGCGGACGTCTCCGGAGGGCGTTAGGAAGTCAATCTCCTTCCGGAGCGAGAGCCTCGCGCTGTCTTCGTAATGACCGGGGAGCCAGAAATCATCATTCAGCTCCTGTAGTTTCATGCCGCGCACTTCTGCGAAGCGATGTCCAAGGATTTCCTCGCCGGTACGATTCAGCAGCAAGATGCGTCCCCCCAGGTCCGTGGTAATCAGCCCGCCACGCATGGAGTGAATGATGTCTTCGGTGAAGTCCTGAAGGCTGAGAAGCTCCTCGCGTTTCTCTTCGAGTTCCACGCCCTTCTTCCGAAGAGACTGTGCTAGCAAGCTCGCCAAATAGGCAACCGCAAGAAAGCCGAGGAGGTTCATGACAAGCCAGGTACGAAGGCTCGCGGTCGTCGGCAAGGTGGAGAATGTTCGTGGGATCCTGCCTGCGTAGGCAAACATAGTCATCCCCGCAAGGAGCGAAAGACAAGTCCCCGCAGTTAGAAATGCGATACGGCGCGGGAACAAAATGCTCGCGACAATGATCACCAGCAGGTAGAGCGAGATGAAATAGCTTTCCTGCAAGCCGGTGGAATAAACCAGCAGTGAAATCATCACCACATCGCCGGTGACCTGCAGTCCGCCATGCCACTGAGCCTGCGGGAGCGAGCGCAGAAGGATGAGGTGAAGGATTCCGAGGGTGAGCCAGAAGATAACCAACGGCAGAAAGAAACGGTTGGTGCTGAAGCCGGGGATATATTGCGGCCAGACAACTCCGACGGTCAGGATGAGCGTGATCGTCAACAGACGAACACGCGTCAGCCAATCCAGCCATTCCCTTGTGGCAAAGCTTTTATCCATTGCACGCCCGCACCATTATCCGGGAATCCCCGAGTCCTGGCAGGAAGCAGAGGACGGGGGTGTCTCCCGTCCTCCATAAAAGAATAACGCCGTCCGGGCGAAAACAGATTAGTGATTGGCCAGCTTGCCGATGAGCGAGAACAACGGCAAATACATAGAGATGACCACGCCGCCTACCACCAGGCCGAGAAATACGATCATGATGGGTTCGAGAGCGGTGAGCAGGTCTTTTACCGCCGCGTCCACTTCTTCTTCATAGAAATCGGCGATTTTCGAAAGCATAGCGTCCATGGCACCGGTCTGTTCGCCAACGGCGATCATCTGCGTGACCATACCGGGAAACACTTCACTTTCTTTCAACGGCTCGGTGAGAGACTTGCCTTCCTCGAGAGACTTTCTCACTTGTTGCAAGGCTCTTTCGACCACGGCGTTGCCGGCCGTCCTGGCGGTGATGTCCAGTCCTTCAAGGATGGGCACGCCGCTGGATATCAACGTGCCAAGAGTCCTGGTAAACCGGGCGACGGCGATCTTTCTCATCAACATGCCCAGTACCGGAAGTTTCAGGACAATGGTATCGAGCACAAGGCGGCCTTGCGGGGTGCCATACCAGACCTTCAGGCCGAAAATGCTTCCGCAGAGAGCCACGAGAATGAGAAAACCAAAAATACTGCCGATGAAATTACTCATGGCAATGACAATTTTGGTGGGCAGGGGGAGATCCACACCCAGACCGGCAAACAACGTGGCGAAAATCGGCACGACTTTCCACAGCAGCAACGTAATAACACCGCCGGCCACGGTCAAGACGCCTACCGGATAAACGAGGGCGGACTTGACGGCGCGCTGCAACTTGACGTTCTTTTCGATGTAAGTCGAGAGCCGTTGCAGAATGGTATCCAGAATACCGCCGGTTTCGCCGGCCTCGACCATGTTTACGTATAAAGCGTCAAAAGCCTTCGGCGAACTGCGCATCGCGGCCGAGAGCGTCGCACCTCCTTCGACTTGCGCGCGCGTCCCCGCCAGGATCTTTTGAAAGAACTTATTCTCCTGCTGGCTGGCCAGAATTTCGAGACACTGGACGAGTGGCAGACCGGCGTCGATCATGACAGAGAACTGACGCGTGAAAATCGCCAGCTCTTTAGCATTGACGCCTCCGCCAAAGGTAGGAATGTTGAATTCCTTCCCCTTCTCAGTCATTTTTGTCGCGGTAATCTGCTGACGCTTTAGCAGGGTCGCCAGTTCCGCCTTGTTCGAAGCGGTCATTACTCCGCTGACGCTGCCGCCGGAGCGGCTGGTTCCTTGATATTTATAGTCCGGCATTTTTGTGCCTCCTCAGTCTTTCAATTCCTTGGGCGTATGGCCATTCAGCCAATCTTGTTTCTCCTAGCGTTTGGTGGCAACCGGGGCCTTGGCTCCGGCCCCGGGCATCGAAACGCCGCGGTTGATCATGTCCTGCAATTCGTCGGGATTCGACGAGCGCGACAGAGCCATATCCAGAGTGATCATCTTTTGAAAGTAGGCGTTCGCCAGTCCTTGGTTAAAGGTTTGCATGCCCGTCTGACCTGTACCGGTCTGCATCGCAGAATAAATCTGGTGAATCTTGTCTTCACGGACCAGGTTGCGGATGGCGGGCGTGGGCACGAGCACTTCCATAATCATGGCGCGGCCGCGTCCGTCGGAGCGCGGAAGAAGCGCCTGACAAAGAATGCCTTCGAGCACCATGGAAAGCTGCGCGCGAATCTGGGGCTGCTGGTGCGAGGGAAAAACGTCAATAATACGATTGATCGTGGAAGACGCCGAATTGGTGTGCAGCGTCGCAAAAGTCAAGTGTCCGGTTTCGGCAATGCGCAGCGCCGACTCAATCGTTTCCAAGTCGCGCATTTCGCCGATGAGCACGACGTCGGGGTCTTCGCGGAGCGCGGCGCGAAGCGAATTCGCGAACGAATGCGTGTCGGCATGGACTTCGCGCTGGTTCACGAGGCACTTCTTGTGATTGTGAAGAAACTCGATCGGATCCTCGATCGTGATCATGTGCTCTTCGCGTTCGCTGTTGATCTTGTCGAGCATGGCGGCAAGCGTGGTGGACTTACCGGAACCCGTTGGCCCAGTCACCAGGACAAGCCCGCGGGGCTTGTCGCACAAGCCCTTCACGACGAGAGGCAATCCCAGGGCGTCGAAGCCCTTGATTTCCCATGGAATCGTACGGAAGACAGAGCCAACGGCTCCTCGCTGATTGAAAACGTTGCCACGGAAGCGCGCCAGGTTTTTCAAACCGAAAGAAAAATCTAATTCCAGATTCTCTTCAAAACGGTGTTTCTGGGCGTCCGTCAAAACACTGTAAGCAAGAGACTTGGTGTCCGCCGCAGTCAGCGGGGGCATATCGAGAGGCCGGAGCCGGCCATGAACACGCACGCGCGGCGCGCTGTTCGTCGTGATGTGGAGGTCGCTGCCTCCCATCTCGATCATCTTCTTCAGCAATTCACTCAGCGTGATCCCAGGCATCAGTCACCCTCAGTACTATAAGACCGTCTCGCGCAACACTTCTTCCATGGTCGTCTGTCCCGCGGCTACCTTGATTAAGCCGCTGCGCCGCAATGTAATCATTCCCTGTTCGATCGCTTTCTTCTTCAGCTCCAGCGCCGAAGCGCCGACAAGAATCAGTTCGCGGAGCTCGTCATTAATTTCCATGACTTCATAAAGTCCCGTGCGGCCCTTGTACCCGCGCTTATTGCACGTGGTGCAGCCCTTGCCGTGGTAAATCTTGGTGGTCTTGGCCTCTTCCGACGCATAACCGGCGTCGATCAATGCTTGCTGAGGAACTTCCAGCTCTTCCTTGCAATTCGAACAAATCCGGCGGACGAGACGCTGGGCGCAGATTAGGTTCACAGACGTAGCTACAAGAAACGGCTCGATACCCATGTTCATCAAGCGGCTGATGGTCGAAGGCGCGTCGTTGGTGTGCAGCGTGGATAACACCAAGTGCCCGGTGAGCGCGGCCTTAACGCCGATTTCGGCCGTTTCAAAGTCGCGAATCTCGCCGACCAGAATAATGTTGGGGTCCTGACGAAGGAAAGCGCGAAGCGCAGCGGCAAAGTTCAGGCCGATCTGCTCCTTCATCTGCACCTGGTTGATGCCCGCCAATTGGAACTCGACCGGGTCCTCCGCAGTCATGATGTTGGTGTCGACGGTGTTTAGCGTTGCGACAGAGGAATACAGCGTGTTCGTTTTGCCCGAACCCGTCGGACCGGTCACCAGCACCATGCCGTAAGGCTTCAGGATGTTGCGTTCGAATTTCTTCAGCGACTCGGGCTCAAACCCGAGCTTGGTCATGTCCAGCCGGAGGTTTTCCTTGTCCAGCAAGCGCATGACGACTTTTTCGCCGTAGAGCGTGGGCACCGTGGAAACGCGGAAATCGAGTTCCTTCTTCTTGCCGTCGGCTTTGTACTTGATCATGATGCGGCCGTCTTGCGGCAGGCGCTTTTCCGCAATGTCCAGCTTGGCCATAATCTTCAAACGGCTGGTAATGGCGTCCTTCAGGCGCAGCGGCGGAGTCATTACCGTGGCGAGTTGTCCGTCAATGCGGAATCTGACGCGCATTTCCAGTTCATAAGGTTCAATATGGATATCACTCGCGCCACGCTTGACGGAGTCCGTCAGGATTAGGTTGACGAGCTTGATGATGGGAGCTTCTTCCGCCGCCTTCTCGAGAGTGGCAAGGTCCATCTCTGATTCTTCGGCGGCCAGCTCCAGCTCGTTCTCTTCATCAACGAGGTCCTTCATCAAGTTGCTGATCTCTTCTTGATTCGTTGATGTCCCGCCATAAAAGCGCGTAATGGCATCGCCAATGGCCGATTCCGAGGCCACCACCGGCTCAACGTTGAATCCGGTCATGAACTTGATATCGTCCATGGCGAAAACGTTGGTGGGATCCGTCATGGCGATGGTCAGCACGGAGCCGACGCGGGAAAGCGGGATCACCTGGTAGCGCGATGCAGTGTCCTGGGGAATGAGCTTGATGACGTTGGGGTCGATTTCGTAATACTTCAGGTTAATGGAAGGAACGCCGTATTGGCGGGATAGCACTCCGGTGATGTCATCGTCGGTTATAAAACCCATCTTGGTCAGGCAGCTTCCCAGCTTGCCTCCATTGGCGCGTTGAAACTCGAGCGCCTTTTGGAGCTGGTCCTGCGTGATCAGGCTTTCTTTAACCAGTATTTCGCCCAGACGGACGGACATCCACAGTACTCCCGGCGGGTTTGCACCCAACGCTCACCATAGCAAATGCCGAAGGGGATGGTAGCCAGAATTTCGCGTCCCGTTCTGAAATGGCTAATACCTGCCCGCAAGTGCAGGTTTCGTAAAGATGGGACAGGTAGAAATCTTGACTTGCTTCCGTGCGCTGGCTATCGTGCCAAAGAGATGCCTGCGCGAACAACGGGGACACATTCTGACCAGCAACCGACGCCGCTGACGAAAAATGTCTGCGGGGCGCACGGCGCATGCGCCTTTCCGTCCCCGGTGTGCGCGTCAAGACGCAATTTGACGGCAAAGAAATCATGAGCCGATTGGACAACAAGCAGCGTTGGGGGCTCGCCATCGGCGGAGTCCTTCTGACGTTGCTCCTCGCCGCCGTGTTCACCTTCGGTTCGCTCAATGTCCCATTTGAGCCGAAGAGTTGGCGCGCGGTGATGGTGCTTTACGCTGTATCCAGTTTTATCACTGCTGCTTTTCTTGTCTTCGGCCTCATCCTGGCGCGCACCATACTGCGTCTCTGGGCAGAACGCGGAAGAGAGCAGCTCGGTGCTCGGTTCAAGACAAAGATGGTCGTCGGCGCGATGGCCATTTCTCTCCTGCCGATCATCTTCATGTTCATTGTTAGCTATTCATTGATCAATCGCAGCCTTCTGCTGTGGTTCCCAAAGCCACTGGAGATTGCTTCCGACGAAACGCAGAAACTTCTGAACGATCTGGGACGCGCGCAATTGCCACGACTTCACGGGATGGCTTCGCAAGCGCAAGCCGAGGCATCTCGGCACAGCGCGGACTTTCTACAACATGTATTCGAGAAGGGCGCGGATGCCGTCTGGATTCTGGATCGAGACGGCAAAGTGGTGAAGGGCGGTATCGTCTGTGACAATCAGCCAGAAAATCGCACCGACGCGATTTGCGTGCAGCCGAATGTTTGGGGAAAGTATTTGCGATCGTTGCCAAGTGGAGTGGAAATTTGGGCAGCGGGCGGAAGGAGCTACTTCGGCGCTCGTGTCGCGTCTTCGCTGGAAGGCCAGCCGGACGGATTTGTCGTTGCCGCGTATCGCACCACCCCTGACGTTCTCGAACGGTTGACAACCATTCAATCCCAGACGCACGAGTATTATCAGGGAAAGCAGGACCTGCGCGCGCTAAAGCGGCAGATGCTCCTGATTCTTCTTTTTTTTACTGTGCTGCTCTTGTCTGCAGTCATGTGGGTGGCCTTGTTTCTCGCAAAGCAGGTCACCATCCCCATCCAGGCTCTCGCGGAAGGCACTCGGGAAGTTTCCTCCGGCAACTTTGATTACCAGGTTCCGGAGCAAGCTCAGGATGAATTGGGAATCCTGGTGCGTTCGTTTAACACCATGACCACGCAATTGCGCGACAGCCGCTCTCAAATCGATCAGTTCACCCGAAACCTTCAGCTGGCGGTGCAGGAGCTCGAGCGCCGGCGCCAGCTTATGGAGACGGTTCTGGAGAGCATTCCCACGGGAGTTATTTCGCTCGACGCTGGGGGCGCTATTCTTCGAGTGAATCGTTCCGTTTCACGAATCTTTGGATTTAGCAGCGCCATCCCCGAATCTCACACTCTCGAAGGGCTCCTCGGAACAGACGCGGCCCGGATCGTGCATTATCTGATGCGCAGATCCTTGCGCATGGGAGTCGTCTCCCGGGAGATCGAAACGGTCGCCGCGGGACGCGTGCTGCATCTGGCTGTCACCGTGAGTTCCCTGGGCCCGCGGCGCGCAAACACCGGCTACGTCCTGGTCCTCGACGACCTGACGGAAGTCCTCCGAGCGCAGAAATCAGCGGCATGGCAGGAGGTCGCGCGGCGAATCGCTCATGAAATCAAGAATCCTCTGACTCCAATTCAGCTTTCAGCCCAACGGCTATTACGATTCCTCGATCGCCACGAGCCCTCCCAGCCAGCTGCCACTCGTTACTCGGAATTGGCTAAGCTCGTCCAGGAATGTTCGCGGCTAATCGAACGTGAGGTCTCCACTCTCGCTGCTCTGGTTAACGAGTTCTCGCAATTCGTACGCTTCCCTACCGCCAAGCTTGTGCCGACGAATGCCAACACCATTGTTCATCAGGCAGTGGAAGTGTTCTCCGGACGCCTCGATGGCATCACACTCAAGACGGCGCTTGCTGAGAATCTGCCAGCGATTCGCGCCGACGGCGGGCTGCTCCGAAGCGTGGTGGTAAATCTCATCGACAATGCTGCGGAAGCGCTGGAGAACTCGGCTTTCCGGGAGATCCTGGTGGCCACAAACGCCCATTCGGATGCGGAGACCGTCGTGATCTGCGTCTCGGACACCGGCACCGGTATTTCTCCGGAAGATAAAGACAAACTCTTTCTGCCGCAGTTCTCAACCAAGGATCGCGGAACGGGACTCGGCCTGGCCATCGCCGCCCGCATTGTGGCCGAGCACGGCGGCAGCATCCACGTCGAGGACAATCTTCCGGTGGGGTCACGCTTCCTCATTGAGCTCCCGGTCGCGGAATTGACGCCCGCTTCCCTTGCCGACCACAATGGATCGGACGCGACTCGATGACCGCTGGACCGCATCTCCTTGTCGTTGACGACGAGGCCGGCATTCGTGAATCTCTCTCCTCGATTCTCCAGGATGAGGGCTATCACGTCGTAGCAGTGGGCTCCGCTGAGGAGGCCCTGGAGCGCGCCACCGGCGGAGATTTTGAGGTTGTCCTGCTAGACGTCTGGCTGCCGGGGATCGACGGCCTCGAAGCACTGAGCCGCTTGCAGGCGTCGCCACATCCGCCAGCGGTTATTATGATTTCTGGACACGGCACGATCGAGACAGCCGTGCGCGCCACAAAACTTGGCGCCTTCGATTTCATCGAGAAGCCCCTTTCGCTCGAAAAGATCATTGTCTTAGTCCGGAACGCCATTCAACAGCGCCGCCTCGAAGAACAAAACCAGTTGCTCCGCAGCGAACTGGGTTACCGCAACCAGGTTATCGGCGACAGCGTGCCCATGAAGGCGCTCCGCCAGCAGATTGCCGTCACGGCGCCAACCAACGGGCGCGTCCTGATCTATGGTGAGAGCGGCACAGGCAAGGAACTCGTTGCGCGCGCGTTGCATGCCGCGAGTCTTCGGAGCAAGGGCCCCTTTGTGGAAGTCAACTGCGCGGCGATCCCGGAGGAACTGATCGAATCCGAGCTTTTTGGCCACATCAAGGGCAGCTTTACCGGTGCGACGGAAGACAAAATCGGCAAATTTCAGAAGGCCGACGGCGGTTCTCTGTTCCTTGACGAAATCGGCGACATGAGCCTCCGCACGCAATCGAAAGTGCTGCGCGTGCTTGAGGAGCAGCGCTTCGAGCGCGTAGGATCCAACGAAACATTGAGCGTGGACGTGCGCGTCATCGCCGCGACAAACAAGCATCTCGAACAAGAGATAGCGCGCGGCGCCTTTCGCCAGGATCTTTTCTACCGGCTGAACGTGATCCCCTTTTACGTGCCGGCTCTGCGCGACCGCAAGGAAGACATCCCCACGCTGGCGAGATTTTTCCTGCGAGAATTCAGCTCCGCGTATGGAAAGAAAATGCGCGAGCTCAGCGACTCCGCCACGGAAATTCTTATTCGCTATCCCTGGCCCGGAAATGTCCGGGAATTGCGCAATCTCGTCGAGCGCCTGGTTATCGTATGCCCCCAGGCGCGCATTGAGCCGCATCACCTCCCTCCCGAACTTTTTCGCGGAGTCGCCGAAAGCCCGCATCATCCTTACTCAACGCTGCATGAAGCACGCAGCGCTTATGAGCGGGAATTTATCCTGCGGAAATTGCAGGAGCATCGCTGGAACATGACGCAAACAGCGACGGCTCTCGGCCTGGAACGCAGTCATCTCTACCGCAAAATGAAGTCTCTCGGGATCGCTGCCCCTGATTAGGATGCGTGTTAACACCGCCGCCGCCCCGCCAAATTTCTTCCTTTCCCGTGGCGCATGAAATTCATGTAAAATCCGTTGCACCGGTGCCTTACACTTCGCAGCACTGACTGGATCAGCGGTTCTCGCCTCGGACGCTCGCGGTCCACCGCCGCTTCATTCACTGAAATCCTGAACGCTCTTCACCGGCCGGCCAATCGTTTTGGGACGCACGTCGGAAACTAGGAGAGCCCGATGAAGCGAGTCTTTGTTTTTTTGACCCTATCCACGACCGTCGCAGCCTTTGCCACCCACGCGCAGACCACTACCGGCGAGTCGGTCAGCGTATCGAATTTAGAAGCGCCCGCACGGACATTTTTTCCCCACAACTGGGTTCGTGGTTATACCGATTTTTCCGTGGCGCCGTCGCACAACGAACCGGACCTTGGACGTTGCATGTTCCCTCAGCCGGCCAATGCAGGCGGGACGGCTTCTACGTGCACGGCCTACGCTCGTTATCTTTACAGCGGCTACATTGAGTTTCAGCCCATGGGACGTACTCTGGCGCGGCATTTCTTTCTATTTTTCGAGCCCAAATTTAGTTTTGGAAGAAATATTCCCCAGCTCACCTACACGGCATCCATGGCGCCGATTGCTTACGACCGCTCGATTGGAATCGGTTTCCAATTGCCCAGAAACTTTGAATTGCGCGCGACGCAGCATCAAGTGGACTGGCTGGGGCGCTATGGCAGGTCACTGGGTACCGCGGACCTTCACACCAACGGTTCTTATGGTCTCTATGCGACTTTTGGGGTGCGATGGTCTTTCGGCGGATATGGACGCCAGGGAGCCCCAACAGCCTATTAACTCTGCTATCCAAGAGCTCTGCGCTCTTCCCACTGGCAAGAACCAACCGTGGATGACACGTCTCCTCATTCTTTTTCATCTACTTCGCCGGCAAGCCCTTCCAGTTGGTAGCGCCAGTCGAGTTCACGCACCTTCTGAGGATTTTCGCGCCAATCTGGCGCGACCTTAACAAACAATCCGAGGTAAATCTTGCTGGCGAGGATCGACTCGAGTTCCTTGCGGGCCTCCGTTCCGATTTTCTTGAGCATCTCGCCCTTATGGCCGATCAGGATTTTCTTCTGCGAATCGCGCTCCACGTTCATGACCGCTTCGATGCGCAGCAGCTTGGGCGTTTCTTCGTACTTTTCGACCACGACCGCCAGCGCATACGGAACCTCGTGGTACATCCCTTGAATGGCCTTTTCGCGAATAATCTCCGCGGCCAGAAATCGTTCCGGCTGGTCCGTGACCTGATCGTCCGGAAAATACGGTTCCCCCTCCGGCAGCTTTTTCAAGATTTCGCCCAGCAGTTCCTCGCATCCGTCTCCTTGCAACGCGGAGATGGGCAGAATCGCAGCAAACTCGAAGGCTTTCGCAAACGCTTCGATCAAAGGAAGAAGTTTTGGCTTCGGCAATCGATCGACTTTGTTCAGCGCCAGAATTGTTTTTCCGCGAAACCGCTTGGCCTTCTCCAGCAGCAAATCATCCGCATGCGGATGCATCCGGCTTGCGTCCACCATCAGCAGCAGCACATCAATTCCTTCCAGGGCGGCCGCCACTTCCTGCATCATTTGCCGTCCCAGCGCAGACTCGGCCTCGTGCAGACCCGGCGTGTCGATAAAAACGACCTGTCCCTGCGGCTTGGTGACGATTCCCTGGATGCGGTTGCGCGTGGTCTGCGGTTTGGACGTAACGATGGCGATCTTCTGCCCGACCAGGCGGTTCACGAGCGTGGACTTCCCCGCATTTGGCCGGCCGACGACGGCTACAAATCCGGAACGAAAACCGTGCTTTTCCTCGATGCTTTTGTTCTCAGACATCAAGGCTTCACAACCGGCAGCTCCAGCGCGCTGGCGTGCTCTGCATCGTGCATCAACGTGATGTGAGCCGTCCTGGCATCCTTGCCCGTTTCTGCCGCGACCACGCCGCCGCTGTTGTAATTCTTTTCCGCACCGGGCGAGTTGATGGTGCGCACCACCAGCCGCAGGCGGCTGCCTTTTCCCACACGCCGGGCAAAAAAAGTGAAATTGTCGAACACGTATTTTTCAAGCTTTCCCGCAGGCACCGGCTTCGCATCGCGCAGCGACTCGCGGTATCTGGCCCGCATGGACGCTCCCGTCAGCGCCACCGATCCGCCGTCCGGCAAAATTTCGCAGAGATCCGCTTCCAGATCCGTGTCCGGCACGTCCATCTTGAGCCACACCGTCAGCTTCGGGAATCCCGCGATCTCCGTGGCTTCCGCGAAGGGCTCGCTGTGGTATACCACTCCTCCGCCAAAAAGATTCAACGCCGCCCGCTGCGAAGTCAGCGAATTGTCATCGTCTTCGGACTCCGCAGTGCCCGGCCTGGTATCCAGCGGATCATACGTCCACGAATCCATCGCTGCGAATGCGCCGGGCTTCCCCTCCGTCAGAGTTCCGGATCGAAACACGTCACTGGCTTCGCCGTTCGACCCGAGAACCAGTGTCCTGGTCGCGTTCGATATGCTTTCGAGACGGTCCGCGTACTTCCACTCTTCCGCTCCAACCAAGTAGTAGGCCACGCGCTTTTTTAGGAATTCCGGTTTGGCTCCGCCCTTCATCGCCCAGTCATACCATTCCGTGTGCAGCTTGTTCAGGTCAAGGAGGCTTGCCTGGCCGAATTTCAGTCCGCCCACTTCCGCCTTCGGCGTACGCGTTCCTGCATGGTCCCATGGTCCAATAATCAAGTAATGATTCGCTTTCGCTTCTGCCGCCCCGTACAGCATGTGCCGCTTGTAGAAGGTGAAGGCGCCTGGCTGATCTCCGTCATAATGTCCCGTGATCGTCAGGATCGGAACACTCATCCTCTTGTACTGTTCCGGACTCGGCACCATCGCGTCGTAATAGGCATCCGGCGTCGGATGCTTCAGCCATTTCTGAAAGACGGTGGAGGTGTTCCCAACCACCTTGTCGTAATCCTGAAACGCTGTGTGCGCCATATACATCTCGCGCGATTTCGCGGTCCAGTAAGCGGCGTTCCCAAAGAGATTCGAATTGCCGGTCACGCCGCTCGTAAAACTCAGCCATTGCATGTCATACGGTCCAAACATGTTGAACTGAAAGGGAAAATCTACGCCAGGATGCGCCGCAGCCGCGGGAACAATCGTCGCGAGGTGGGGAGGAAATTCCTTCAACACCGTCCACTGGTCGAATCCCGCGTACGAACCGCCCCACATCGTGACCTTGCCATTGCAATACGGCTGCTTCGCCAGCCACTCCACCACGTCATATCCGTCCTTGCCCTCGTTCACAAACGGCTCGAACTCTCCGCCTGAATTCCCGCGCCCCCGAACGTCCACAAGCGCGTACACGTAGCCATGTTTTGCGAAATACACGGCCCGGTCGGTGTAGGAATCTCCGATGTAGGGAGTAAACGTGAAGATGACTGGCAGCGGCTCCTTCTGGCCGTGCTGCGTGAATACCGTTGCGTTCAGCTTGACTCCGTCGCGCGCCGGAACCTTCACGCCCCACTGCATGTCAATGCCTGGCTCTCCGGCCGCCGTTTTCTGCTGTGCTGTAGTGGCAACGCCTCCCAACAAAATCGCCAGCGCCATTCCTGAAGCGGCCGTGCAAACCTGTTTTAACATCACACCGAGCATCTCTTTCCCTCCGCACTGCGATGGATTGCTTTGTTCTGTGGCCATTCAATCGAAACCCGGAGCGTCTATCGCTTCATGGGAACAGCTTTCAACTGCTTGCGAATTCGCACACGCAACACTTTTCTCTGGTTCGCTTCCAAGACTTCGAAGCGGTGGTCCACCAGGTCGATCTTGTCGCCAGGCACGGGCACTTTGCCGGAAACGTGACTCAGCAAGCCCGCCAGTGTGGTCACGGCTTCGTCCGTCTTATCGCCAAACTTCACGCCAAGCAATTTCTCAACGTCGCCGATGGGCATGCTGCCGCGCATGACCAGGCCACCATCCGGTTCGCGAACGACGTCCGGCGCCGGTGGCTTTCCATCGTTTCCTCTTTCGCCGACAATCTCTTCCACCAGGTCTTCGACGGTTGCGATGCCCGCTACCGTCCCGTGCTCGTCGATAACCACGGCTAGCGGCTGCCCTTTCTGGCGCATTTCGCGCAACAACTCCGAGCCAACTTTCGTTTCCGGTATGAACAGAACAGGCTTGACCAGTTCGCGCACCTTGCGCTTTAACAAGTCCTGGTCTGCGATTTGCAAAAGATCCTGCGAATGTACGACGCCAAAAATATCGTCGAGCGTTTTCTCGTACACGGGAATCTTGTTCAATTTCGTTTCGACAACCTTGGCGTGCAGTTCTTCGAGTGTGGCGTCCGCGGGCATGGCCACGATGTCTGGGCGCGGCGTCATCACTTCGCGCACGCGCTTGTCGCTGAATTCAACGACTTGCTCAATCAAATCTGCTTGCTCTGGTTCGATGATGCCTTCTTCTTCCGCGGCTTCCACCAGCGCTTCGATGCCTTCTTCCGTGCGCTGCTCTTCGGTCTTCTCAACCTCGTGCTCCGAAATTCGCGCTAGTGATTCCGCGCCTTCCAGAAACACGCGCACCGGCCAGACGATCCACATCGCGCCGCGAATCAGCGGCAACAGGGGAAGCAGCCAACGCCCGGTTGTGCGGTACAGCAGCATGTCCGGAATAAAGTGCATGGCGATGACGACTTCGAGCACCAGGAAAACGCAGAACTCGACGAAAGACTCCCAGGTGCCCGGAACGAAGTACATCACGCCGCGCGTCGTCTCTAGCACCAGGAATGCCAGCCAGAAATGCCCGATGATCCGGAAGGTCCGCCCACCGCTGCGGCGGTTGATTCTCAGCTTTGGCTCGATCTCTGCCTCGAAAATTTCCAGATGCTCGTGGACGCGCCCCGTCGTCATGCGGCCCAGCTCGCGGTAAATCAAGGTCAGGTAGGAAAAAATCGGCAGAGTAAAACCTATCAGCACGACACTCAGAGCGTAGAGCCAACCTAAGTTCATCATGCCAGTCCGAGCCGTCTTCGCAGCTTTCGCTCAACTCGGTCCATTTCGCCGCGATCGGTTTCGTGATCGTAGCCCAGCAGGTGGAGGACACCGTGAAGGATCAGCACTCGAAGTTCACTGGAAAGCTTTCGCCCGTTTTTCTTGGCGTAGCGCCGCGCCGTCGCCGGAGAGATGGCGATGTCACCGAGGCATTCGCCGGGCTTCATCGTGGTTGAGGTCCGCCGCAGGCGCGCCGATCTTCGCGTCACTGCGGGGAAGGAAAGCACGTCGGTAGGGCCCTTCTTCTTGCGAAACTCTTCATTCATCCGCGCGATCTCTTTATCACTCACCAGGCAAACAGTCACGCTCGCCTCGTCCAGCCCCAGTTCGTGTTTCACCTGGCGCAGGAATACTGCGAGCGGACGCCGCGCCGCGCGCACTGCTCGCTGGCGGTTCAGAATCATCCTTGCTGGATTTCTTTTTCTCGTTCTTTCCCGGACTCTCTCGCCGGGGTTCCCGCTTTGCCATTGGCGGTGTTTCCGCCGCGTTGCGGTTGCGCTACATCATACTCTTCATACGCGCGAATGATTTGCTGCACCAGGTTGTGCCGCACCACGTCTTTCTCGCCGAACTGCACCACGCCGATGCCATCGATTTTCCCGCAAACTTCCAACGCCTCAATCAAGCCGGACTTCTTCCCCTGCGGCAAATCGATCTGCGTAATGTCGCCGGTAATCACCGCTTTGGAGTTGAAGCCCAGTCGCGTCAGAAACATTTTCATCTGCTCGCTCGTAGTGTTCTGCGCTTCGTCCAGAATCACAAACGAATCGTTCAGCGTCCTGCCGCGCATGAACGCCAGCGGCGCAACTTCGATGATTCCCTTTTCCAGAAAGCGTTCCAGTTTGTCCGCGTCCAGCATGTCGTACAGGGCGTCGTAGAGCGGCCGCATGTACGGATCGATTTTCTGCTGCAACGTGCCGGGCAAGAATCCCAGGCGCTCTCCCGCTTCCACCGCGGGCCGCGCCAGGATGATGCGGTTCACTTGCTTCGTAAGCAGAGCGCTCACGGCCATGGCCACGGCGATATAAGTCTTGCCGGTTCCGCCGGGACCGATACCAAACATCATGTCGTGCTTCTCAATCTCTTCCATGTAGCGCTTCTGGCTGGCGTTCTTGGGCGTGACCTGCTTTTTGCCGAAGGAACGCACGCGTCCGTGCTCAAACATTCCGCGCGGCGATTCGTGCGGCTCTTCGGTCGCCACCCGTACCAAAGACTTCACCTCCGCTGCGGAAAGCGCTTTTCCGTGCCGCGTCAGGTGGTTGTACTCTTCCACGATTTTCACGGCTTGATCGACACTGTCCTGCTCGCCTTCGATGGTCAGCCGCGTGTCGTGCAAGTGCGTGCGCACGCGCAGCGAATCCTCGAGCAAGCGCACGTTTTCATCGAGCGTGCCAAAGAAGGGTTCAATTTGTCCGGAGATGTGAACGGTACGTCGCATCCAATTGGAAGGTCTTCCTGTTACGGGAACCGGGTGGCCGATGGGATTCCTCCTGTTATGGCGTGGCCGTTTCGTGAGCCACTCAGGGAGAAACTCTTTACACCCTAACGCAGCGCTCCGTCGCGGTCAAGTTATGGCTTCGTTACAAGAAACCGTCGATGCGAAGCGGGCGGACGGTTCACCGCTTTGGCGGTGTTGCCGCTAAAGCAAGTTGGATCGCTTTCTCTGCCAGCGGCGCCATCACCGCGTATCCAGCCGCATTGGGATGAAGCCCGTCCTCGCTGAGATCTTTCTTCAGCAGGCCCTGGTCATCCACCATCGCGGAAAAATAATCCAGGTAAACTTCTCCGTTCTCTGCGGCGTGCTTCCTGATCCAGGTGTTCAATTCTAGTATCTTCTCCGGTGGCCTCTTAATGCGCACGTCCAGGGGATTGCCATTGCGATCATGTCCGTAGTTGCTCACCGGCATCACCGAAGCGAGCACCACGCGAATCCCATTGGCACGGCCCAGCTCGGCCATCGAAGCGAGATTCCCTTCCGTTTCTTCCAGCGTAATCGGTCCCGTGTTCCCCGCTATGTCATTCGTGCCGGCGAGTATCACCACTACTTTCGGCCTCAGAGCAATCACGTCGGCGCGAAAGCGCAAGAACATCTGTGGCGTCGTCTGTCCGCTAATTCCCCGCCCGATGTACGGTTTCCCGGGAAAAAATCCGCCGAATTGCGGTTGCACCCACAGGTCCGTGATCGAGTCGCCCATGAACACTACACGCTGCTCGTCTTTCGCAGGAGCCGCTACTTTTGCGTTGGCTTCCCGGTAGCGCGCCAGATCCGGCCAGTCGTTCAGCCGTTTCGCCTGCCCTTCCAGCCGCGCCTTCGCTTCCGTCAACTCTGCGCAATCGCAGGGCGGCTTCTCGTGCGCCTCCGGCTGTGCCTGCGCGTGTGTCTGCGGCTGCACCATCACCCCGCTGGCGCTCGCAGCCAGTGCCATAACCAGACGAGCAGCCACCTTGAAAGCAGTATCCATCGCTCTCCTCGCCCGAACAATCGGACGCCGGGAAACCAGGCCCTAGTGTCGCGCTAGCGCGTGAACTTATTCAATGAGTTGTCGCAACCAAATCCCATACAAAATGGTGGGGGCCATGCCGATGGATGGCTTAGCTCTCGGGCGACCAGCTACAATGTTTGCCCATGAAATGCCCCGGCTGCGGAACCGAGATGACAGCAATGGCCCTGGACGGCCACTTAGGCAAACAGGTCACCATCGACGTGTGCGTCAGCTGCCAGGCGTTCTGGTTCGATCAGTTCGAGAGCCTGCAACTGTCTCCTGGCTCGACACTGAAACTTATGAAGTTCATCGGTGAACACTCGTCGCCGCGGAAACCATCTCTGCCGGACGCGCTCCGCTGTCCGCGATGTGCAACGACACTGCACCTGGCGCACAACATGCAGCGAAACATGCCGTTCACTTATTGGCGGTGCGGAAACGACGACGGTCACTTCATCGGTTTTTTCGAGTTCTTGAAAGAAAAGAATTTCATCCATCCGCTGTCGCTTGAACAAATCAAGGAGTTGCGGCAGAACGTTCAGTTCGTGAATTGCTCCAACTGTGGGGCGTCCATCAATCTGGAATCCAACTCTACCTGTCCCTACTGCCACACGCCCGTCTCCATGCTCGATATGAAGCAGCCGCAGCAGATGCTGGAGCAGCTCAAAAAAGCCGCGGAGCCTCGGCCGATGGATCCAGCGCTTCCTTTGAAACTCGCTTCCGCAAAGCTGGAATTAGAAACGTCCCTAGCCGATCATGATCGCAGCCCTGAATGGTGGAGCGATGCGGCCTCGTACGGCTTGGTACAAGCCGGCCTGAACGCCGTCACCCGCTGGCTCAGCGGGAAACTGGTTGATTGAGGCCATGATCAAGGCTAGTTTGACAAAGCCGTAAGCCTCGTTTAACGTTAGAGGTTTGAACGAACCGCAAAAGGAGCAATAGATGGCCCAGGGACAGGCTACCAAAGTTAAGAAGAAGAAAAAGTCGGTTTTGAAGCGCGCGGCTCAATCTCGTCAACGCGCCGAAGTCAATCGCGCCAACCGCACCCGGGTCCGCACGCTGATGCGTCGCCTGCGCACCGCCATCACGGCCGGCGACCCCACCGCGGCGGGTAATCTTCTTCATCCCACGATGTCGGCAATCGACCAGGCCATAGCCAAGGGCGTGCTGCACGAGAACACCGCCAACCGTTACAAGTCTCGCCTCACGGTGGCGTACAACGGTGTCAAAGCAAAGGCCGCCAAGGCGTAAAGGACTCCAACTTTTCGTTTTTGCCGGTCTCTGTAGGGCGGGCCTTGGCCCGCCCGTTCTTTTTCTTCCTGGGAGGCCTGATGTCAGCATCACCACCGCTCCTGCTTCGTTGCCATCCAAACCAGCCGCGAGCCGGACACGTATAACTGGCTCATGCCTGTCTAAGGTCATCGGAAGAGGTGCCCACGATGTACTACTACGCTCTGTTTTACGAAGTTGTCGATGACTTTGTCGCTCGTCGCGGTCCGTTCCGGCAGGAACACCTTCGCCTGGCCGCCGAAGCTCGGGGCCGTGGAGAAATTGTCTTTGCCGGCGCGCTCGCCGAACCCGCAGACCGCGCCTTGATCGTCTTTCACGCCGACGACAAAAGCAAAGCCGAAAACTTCGCCCGCAAAGATCCCTACGTCGTGAATGGTCTCGTCAAAAAATGGCAAGTCCGGCCCTGGAACGTAGTCGTTGGAAACGAGCAGCCAACTTCTTCAACATCTTCAACTCTCGCAACTGGAACGATTTTGCGCCGCTGGACCGCGCGCGCCACTGAACCGCAGTTGCCCAAATACCTCGAACACTTTTCCAAGAATGTTCTGCCCGAACTTCGCCGCGTCTCTGGCTACCTCGGTGCCACGGTTTCTCTTCTTCGCCTCGCAAGCGAAGTCGAAATCGTCGTCGAAACCAACTGGCGCTCCCTTGAATCCATCCGCAACTTCGCAGGCCCCGACCTCGAAGCAGCCATCGTCGCGCCCGAGGCTGCCGCGCTGCTCGCTAGCTTCGACCATCGCACTCGGCACCACGAAATCGTGGTTGCGGACGGCTTGTAGAACTTACAAATCCTTCAACGACGATTATCACTCTCGCGTTATCCGCGCTTCGCCGCCCGACAATTTTCCTGCGCCGATTCCGTCTTGCTTTTGATTCGAGGGAGTTTCGCCGGCACGGCCAAGTTCGACCTCAATCAACGCATACTTCGGCAAGTAAACGTCTCTGCCGGGCCGCGTAAGGAGAAATGCCAGCGACGTTCCGAGTCCTACGTATCTTGCTGCGTTGGCAACCGCAGCGTCGCTCATGGTTGCACCGATCGCGCGAATGGGAGTCTCGGAAATATCATCGGAAATCTTTCCCAGGAAGTACGAATAGCCCAGATCAACCAGTCCATTTACGATCCCGGGCTTGCGGCCGTTTAGCGTGCCTTCTTCGTCCAAAGCGAATGCGGCTTGTGCGTCGGCTTCCGCGGTGCTTAACGAGCCGGTCACGCGAAGCGGCTCTCCCTCGGCAGGCACGATGCGATCAACGCGAAGATAGAGCCTTCCCGCGCGGCTCAGCATTCGCGGGGCAACACTTCGCACGACGGTGCCTTCCACCGTGCTGCCAGGTGCGAGCACCCGGCCGGCGATGCGCACCGGCTCCGCCAGCTGGGCCTGGAACTTGTCGCCCTCGTGATTCAACGAGGCACGCATTTCGGTAAGCAAGTAGGCGCGTGCCATACGCTGCTCTCCCGCAGCGACTACCAGAGTGGCGTTTGGCTTCGCCGGAACGGAGAGTAGTGCTTCCCTGCGCAGGGCCATCAGCAACGTCCCCGACGCTTTGCGGCTTTCTCCTTTTGCTCCTGCCGCCTGCAATGACTTTGCCTTCGGCTTTACCATCACTCCGGAGCTGGCACGCAGAACGCGCGCATCCAAAGGCAACGCTTCGCCCGTGGGAAGTAGCAACTCCGTAGCACTCAATTCCACGCGGTATTCTGCCGGACGGCTTGTCTCGAGAGGGTTGAACGCGCGAACCATTGCGCGTCCGGTCTTCCGCCAGAATCCCAGATTCCCGCGAATTTTCTCAGCCGAGTTCACGGTAACGCGAATCGCGCTTCCCGCGGGCGCCACGGACTGTTCGCCAGCGTACAGTGGCAGCGAGAGGCGTCCTTCCAGTACCGCGCCTGTTTCAACGTTTCTCCAGTTCTGGCGGCCCGGGAAATCCACCCGCAGTAAGGATTCGCTCTCCACACAAAGCGCGGAAACACTTTGTGACGGACAGGCCAATCCTGCTTCTTCAATGGCGGACTCCTGCGCGCGGAGCGCGCCCGGGAGAATTGCGAACATGCTAGCGGCGAAAATCGCTCTTCTGAAGAACGCGCTCCGGCCCATATTCCCTCATTCTGAATGCTTAATTTGGAATGCGATGACTTACAAGCTGGATCAGAAACCATCGAACGGGGAACCTGAGTGTGTGTTCCCCGTTCGATAGCAGAACCACGATGGTGTACGCCTTACTTCCCGCCACCTGCCTGGACGGCCTTTTCGGAAGTGGAAGAACTTTCCTTCAAGGCCACGATTCGCGATTGGCGCCACTGCCGGAGCAGCGCCGCGCGGTTCTTGCTGAGGTCGCGGCCGTCACGCACGCTTGGATAGGGAACGTTTTCGCCGAGCAATCCCTGCCACTGAATGAGATTGTATTTCGCGGCGTCCACGCGATCTTCGCGGCTAAAGTCGAAGCCTTCTGTCTTCGCGGCCCAATAGGCCGCACTATGAGTCGGCTTTGCATAAAACGCAGACAGAGCGTTCTTCTTCAGCGAGTTTTTCGCGGTTGCCACCGGCAAGGGCAGTTGCGTGCCGCGCAGGATGTCCGGCACGATGGAATTGAAATCCCACTTCTTGACCTGTTTCGAGAAGCCATCCGTCATGGGACGGTCGAGCGCGTCGTACGTGCCCAAGTGCTCGATCCCCAGGATGTCGACTATTGTCGCCAGCATGCTGACCGTCGTGTATTTTGTGGAGACGACGGCGCCTTGCTTCACGTACGGCCCAGCCACAAACGCGATGCTGCGATGCGCATCAACGTGATCCGGCCCGTCCTGTGAGTCGTCCTCCACGACGAATACCAGCGTGTTATCGCTGTAGCGTTCGCTCTTGGCCACCTTCTCCACGATGCGGCCAACGGCATAGTCATTGTCCGCCGTCTGAATTTCGGGCGTGTTCACGCCGTCGATCGCTGTGCCAAAGTTGCCGGTGTGATCGTGCATGACGCGCACGAATTCCAGGTTCGGCATATTGCCGTTCGCTTCAAATTGGTCGAATTCTCGCGCCCATTCATCCACGCGATAGAAGTCTGGGAAGTGATTGTCATAGCCACGGAAAAAGTGATCGGTGATTGGTTGCAGTGGCCCTTTTGTAGAGAAGGAAACTGGCGTGCCGGAATCGAACGGATGACGAAGCAGTGGAGCCCCTCCCGATGCCACCGGAACGCTGTACGGCCCGAGGTCGATGAAGAAGCCGTAGTTGCGCACATTCAAGCCCGCACGCAACGCAGAATTCCACAGATAGCCTGCGCCTTCTTCCCCCTCCGGGCTGTCCGGTGCAGAAACGTCCGCCGTGCCCAACAAGAGATTTTTCTGCACGTTTGGCGGCAGACTGTTGTAGGCCGGGAACGCCGCGGCGCGTTCTTGTGGCGTGGCGAAGCCGACATTCACGTTGCGGTTGGTGCCTTCGTAGTCGTAGTTCAAGCCGCGGCCCGCGTAGTTGATGGGCTCGGTCTTCTCGATGGTGTCGGCGGCGCGCGCGGAGGTCGACCAGTTCCAGCCGTCACCGCTCACTTCGCCGCTATCGTAGAAATTGTCCAAGTCGACGAAGTTGTTCGCCAAAACATGAAGGTTCGGCGTCAGCGGCTGCGGATACACGACAATCGACGGATCGCCGTTGCCTTTGCTCAAATCACCCAGAATCTGGTCGTACGTGCGGTTCTCTTTTACGATGTAGATGACGTGCTGAATCTTTCCATGAAGGAAACCCATCATGTCCTGATCGGCGGCATCTTGTTTCGCATTGTAATGATTATTTTGGGCCACCTGTGCCGTCAATTCGTCCAGGTCTTCCCCATGCGGCACGGGCACAGTCAAAAATCCGGCCTTGGTAAGCTGCCATACGTATTGATTCGCCGCACCGCAGGTTGAAAAATCTCCTTTTGTAGCTCCCACGACATCCGTGCAATTCTGCGGCACCGGTCCGGTGTTGCTCTTGCCGTTGACGACATAGAGCATGGAACCATCCGCGCTAACGCTGACGGAACTCGGGTACCAGCCGGTGGGAATCAGGCCTTGCAATTCGCTTCCGCTGGAGCCTCCTACGCGCTCACCCTCTTGGGCAAGTTGAATTACGGCTACCGAATTGGCGCCGCCATTGGTTACGTACAGGAATTTGCCGTTCCCCCGACACGGCAACACTGTTCGGGCTGCTTCCCTTAAACCCTCTGTTGTTCGCGAAAGTGGATTTTGGCGCGGTGGTGTTGATCTCTTCGATGATTTGGTGCGTCTTGGTGCTGATCACGACAATCGAGTCGCTGCTGGACTCAGCCACAAACAGCCGGGTTTGTGGTGCGTTTAAAGTGATGCGTGTGGGCGAGCCTTTGAGGGGAATGCGTCCGGAGACGACCGGGAAGTTGGTGGAAATATCCACGACGATGATCTCGCGGTCGCGCGCGCTCGAAACAAACGCAGTCGAGTTGCCTTGAGTGGCCACCCATACCGGGTACTCTCCTCCCGGCAGCCCGTTTCCTGGACGAAGGTCCAACTCGGCCAAGACCACGCGGCCAGCGATGTCCACCAGGCTGACGGAGTCGTTCTCATAATTCGCTACCACTAGCCGCTTGCCGTCTGCGGTCACTGCCAGGCCCATCGCGCCGGGTGTGATGTTTCCTAGAGCGAGCGCCGCGGAATGGCCAAGCTTCACCGGAGCGCCGCTCTCGGCCCAGCTGCTTCCGTTCCAATCGTAAAAGTGAACGTTGTCGCTCGGCCCGCCACTGACGTAAAACTCTTTTCCGCTCGGATTGAACGCGATCCCGTCGAAGGCGTTTGGCACTTGAAGCACCTGCGTTTGGACAGGCTTGCCGCCGGAAATATCAAACACAAAGATATATTCGTTGGATTCATCGGGATTTGTGTTGCCCTTGTTCGGGCCGGATGTGAAATTCTGGCTGTTGTAACCGCTGGTAAGAATCAGCAGCGTGTTTCCGTTCGGACTGATTGCGGTGGTCACCGCTTGCCCAACGGTAAAGCCTGGATCAAACGCCAATCCCGGATTCAAGGCCTGGAACGATGACCCAGGAGCAGCCGACGGTGTGATGTGCACACCTGTTGGAATGAAAGTCCCTCCTTTGAGATCGTCGTCATCCGCTTTTGCGGAGATCACGACACCGATACTGATAACGCTAGAGATCGCCAGCGCGAGTGTAAACACAACCACCCACGGCCGGCGGATTCGGCCATTACCCAACATGTGTTCCCTCCTATTTGCTCTGCAATTCCCGGTACTCTGGTCGAGCGAACGCTCTGAAGCCTCTTTTCAGAGCGATTGGCTGAGGTGGGTGAAGTTAGGCGGGTTTTGTTTCAGGAGCTTCTTCCGAAAATGAATAGTCCGCGAATCTTTTTTAACGTCCTGTGTATGCAGCGACTTTTTGGCGGGTCGGTGATTTCCGGCGAGTCTTGCTGAATCCGATGCACGTAACCCATGCTCCCGGTAAGTTCTGTGTTCTTCGAGACGTCCGGGTTGACTTCTTCTCTTTATCCGCGCGCCGCTTTTGCTTCCCCGGTCGTCAACTGCATCACCAAAAATTCCATGACTGTCCGTGGCTCCGCTCCGCCGCCCTTGAGCCGATCATCCGCGTTACGTAGCGCATGCAATCCCGCCAGCAAGCGCGGCCTAGAAATCTTGCGCGCATTCTGCAACGCCAATTCGGCCTGCTCCGGCCGCATCCCGAGGGCACGCGCCCCCTGGTACCCGTTTGCGATGCCCTTCACTTCGCTCGCTTCGATCAACTTTCGGTACATCCAGGCCATCGCCCCCAACATCGATAGCGGCTCTTCCCCACCGCGCAACAGGCGGTCCAAAAATTCCAGCGCCTTCTTTGGCTGTCGCGACGCCAGCAGATCCGCCAATTCCCAAACCGTCGTCTTCTTCTCAGAAATTACCAGCGCGCTAACGTCCGCCCGCGCAATAATTCTTTTCTTTGCTGCGAATGTCGCCAGCTTGTCAATCTCGGTTTTCAAGCGCATCAAATCTGCCGCAACGAACTCTGCCAGGTCTTCCGCCGCGCCTTTTTCGAACTCCACTCCTTGCTCCTTCCCAATCGCGCGCGCCAGCGCCACTGCCGCCGCCTGTCGTTCTCCCGCGTTCTCACCCAGCCCGCATTCCACTACGAGCGTCTTCTCCGCCAGCATCTTGCCCAATTTCATCCGTTGATCCAGCGCCGTTGCTTCCACTACCAGCACTGTGAACGGCGCGGGATCTTCCAGGTACGCGCCGAGCTGCGTCACCGCTTCATCCCTGTTTTTCTCCCCGAGCTTTTCAATTGCCTCAGCATCCTCCAGGAAAACCATCTGCTGCGGCGAAAGCATCGCCATCGTTTGCGCCTGCTCCAGCGCCGCTTGCATCTCGCCGCGATCCGCCGAATAACGCGACACGGCCCACGTCCGCGCCGCCTCCGGCACAAATCTTTCAATCAGTTGCTCGCGGCACTTGTCGCGGAGATACGTTTCTTCACCCAATAGCAATATCGCCGCAATGGGCTTTCCCTTTTCCAGCCGTCCCAGTAATTCTTCTTGCGAAATCCGGGCCATCAATAATTCTCCACCACCGCCGCCACCAGCCGCGCCGCAAAGTCCTGCGCGATGCGGTCCAGGGCGGGGTCCTGCTCTTCAAAAAAGTTCTTGACGCTATTTGGATTAGTCACGTTCGTGGAGATTTCGTACTGGTTGCGAAAGACAAAATTATCCGTGTGATAGAGAATCTTTCCCGTCTCGCGCTCTTCAAACGTGATTTCGCACTTCAGCATCACCAGCATGGTCGTCGCGCGCCCCGTCGCCGTGTCAAACAGCAGCGGTACCGCTTCCAGGCTCAGCACTTTGCCGCGCAGTACCGCGTCAACGCTTGCGGGATCGGGCACCACTCGATACGAAGTCTTCGCCAGAAATTCATGCACGGTAGCCGACGTCAGTCTCTGCTCGATCCGATAGCTGGTGGTCTTGTTTTCCAGTGTCGGCACGGCAATCACGTGGATGCTCTTCGGCAGCGCGTCGCTCCGCCCCGCCACGTGATACCCGCAACCCACGCCCCACAACGCCGCGCCCATCAACGCAGTGGCAATCCGCCGCCTCATGGCATCAGTTTCTCCGCCAGTTTCACCGCATTTGCCGCTGGAAGTTTAATGTTATCCACTGCGCCCCAACTCCACCATGCCCCCGCCTGCGGTGGGTTTCCCTCTGGCAATTCCAAGTGCATCGTGGAATCCTCCGCGGACAGGTTTCCCAGCGGACCATCCGCATCCTTCCAAATAAGAAATCCTGCGTCCTGGCAAACTTCCGCCAACTTCGCGCGCGTTGTTACCGACGCTGTTTCCGCGAGCGCCGCGAACGTATATCCATAGAAAACAGGCGCATGCACAATTTGAATGGACGGAAGAACGCCTCGCTTGCCCACCAGAGGGCTGACTTCGGCGCAAATTCTCGCACGGATTGCGGAAAGATTCTCGCGGCTCGCGGCCCCGTAGCGATTCAACATGCCAAACGCAACTTGCGTATCGAATACGGCCTGTCCCGTACTTTGCACCGACAAGAGTTGCGACGTCTGGCTTTCCAGTTCCTCGATCCCTCGGCGGCCCGCCTCCGAAACCGGACGAAAAAAAATGAGTCCCAGACGATACAGGCCGACGGTGTTCAGCGCATCCAAAAGCGCGACGGCAACCGTCGCGGGCGCCGAAAGCACCGCGTAGTTCGGCCCTTTTTCCAGCTTCACTTCCGCACGCGGATGCCAGAGTCTTGTTTCCTTCTCGCCGAGCGATCCGCCGGAGAGGTCAAATAGCGTCGCCCCACTGGCCCGAGCAGCCGCGAGATTGACTCTCGTGAACTCTGGCGAGCCTGTGAAGAAGACCAATCGCGCACGCTCGAAGCTTCCCTCTTCCACCGGCTGAATCACTGCCGGCTCTCCGCCGGCTTCTGTCAACGTCCCAGCGGCTAACTCCTCATCCACCAGCCGCAAATCCCATCCAGCGAACCGGCTCTCTTCGAGAAACGACTTCAGCTCCGCTCCCAGCAGCGAAGACGCACCGGCAATCACAATTCGCTTGGATTCCCGTTCGAACGAAGGCATGAATCACGCCGTCCGCGAAACCAGCCGGTGACGGATGAATCGCACCACGTGCAGCGCCACGCCCACGGCCGTGTACGTGCAGGCCAGCATGACAAGAGCAATTTCAGAAAACCTTACAATTACCGCAAGCAGGATGAACGCCACAACGATCGACAACGACGGCAACTTGCGTGTCCACGGAATGTCCTTGAAGCTGTAATAGCGAATCGTGCTGGTCATCAACGCGCCAAGCCCAGCCGCCAATAAGAACCATACCGCCGACCACCGCCAGTCGTGCAGCGGCTCCTTGAAGCCATGAACCAACGCCGCGATCATTCCGGCAGCCGCAGGCGTCGGCATTCCGACGAAATACTTTGAACTACCTGGCGCCATGCCTTGCACATTAAATCGCGCCAGCCGCCACGCGCAGCAAACCAAAAATCCCAAGCAGCACACCCATCCCATATCCGAAAGAAGTTCACCACGCTGTGTCCCGGCAATCGCAAGGCTGCGAACTCCCCAGGCGAAGGCCAACACCGCCGGGGCTACTCCAAAACTCACCACGTCCGCCAGCGAATCGAACTGTACTCCAAAATCCGTGTTCGCACCCAGCAGCCGCGCAAGACGCCCGTCCAGCGAATCAAACAAAATCGCGAGGCCAATCGCCTTAGCCGCCCGGTCAAAATCCGCAGTTGTTCCCATCAGCGCCGCCACAACCGCAAAGTAACCGCAAAGCAAATTCGCCGACGTAAACAATGCAGGCACGAGAAACACTCCTCGCCGGAACCGGGCATTCTTGAAGCGCCGCTCTCGAAACGGGATCTCGTGCTGTTCAGGATCGCCCATGGTTACGATCGCTTCCCCGTCGCCGTAAGATTTGCGTCTGTTTCTGCTGCACTCACTGCCTCCAATTTATCTGCCATGCGTTTTGCGGGCCACCGCGCAAGCACACTCGCTCCACCCTTCACGTTCTCTCCCACCTTCACCAAGATCTCCGCCTCTTTCGGGACCCACACATCTACACGCGACCCGAATCGTACCAGTCCGATGCGCTCTCCGCGAGCCACCTTTTCTCCCGCCTTCTTCCAAGAGACAACTCTGCGCGCAATCAACCCGGCGATCTGCTTGAACACCATTTCCCCGGCATCCGTCGAAAGCGTGAACACGTTTTGTTCGTTTTCCACAGAAGCCCGCTCGCGCATCGCCGCCAGGAATTTCCCCGGCCGGTACTCCAGCTTCGTGATGGTTCCCGCTGCTGGCGCCCGGTTCACGTGCACATTCCACACCGCCAGAAAAATGCTCACGCGCTTTCCCGGCCTTCCCGCGTTCTCTTCTTCCCTCACAACCACCACGCGGCCGTCGCCGGGAGACACCACCGCTCCAGCTTCGGCGGGAATCACGCGCTCCGGATCGCGAAAGAAAGAAAAAATAAACAGGGCAAGGAACACCAGCACGGCGGCTGCCGCGTACCAGTGCAACAAATAGCTAACGCCGCCCAGCACCAGCGGCGGCACTCCGAAGTAGTAGCCTTCTTTGACCATGCTTCCCGGAGTACACTCCAGCGTTTCTGCGCGCGGCATTCCTTCCGCGAGCACGCATGGTCATTCTACGACAGAATCGCGCGCGACAAAGTCGTTATTGGCTGGAATTCGCCCCCGCGCGTACGATACGCGCGGCAATCCGCTCCATCTCATCTTTGCAGCGGAGCTTTAACTTTTTTAGTTTGATTTCTTCCAGGAGGTCTTCCGAATTCAGGTAGGGCGATCTGGAGATTTTCTGGAGTTCTGCTTCGTATTGCCGGTGCTGCTCTGCCAGACGCTGATACTCGGCGTCTGCTTCGAAGGGTATGTCCCGAGGTAACCGCTGCGCACTTGCCATGCGTTCCTCCTGACGTGTTCGTGAATGTGAGGTAAGTACTACATGAACGCAAGATAGCACTCTGGCTCGCCGCGTCAAGAGGGTATTTGTGGTATTTCCGTCCTAGGCCACGAGTTTTATCTCCATCACGATCGCGGCCTCCTCCGGATCGTGGTAATAACCGGCCCGTCTTCCCGTCTTGGAAAACCCGTGCCCGGCATAGAATGCAATCGCGCTCTCATTGGACTCGCGAACCTCTAAAAACACACGACTTACATGCCGCGCTCGGAATTCCTCCAGAGCCGCCTTGAGCAGTCCAGCTCCCTCTCCTCTTCGTCGCTTCGGCGGGATGACTGCGAGATTCAAAATCTCGGCCTCGTCCGCCACTTGCCGCCCGATGATGAAAGCATTGACTTTATTCTCATCTTCGCTCACCAGCGCCAGTACCCCGCGCCAGCCCAGCAACTCTCGGATGCCCCACTCCGTCCACTGCGCCGCCTCGGGAGATCCTCGCAGAATCTCTGCGGCCGCCGCCGCGTGCGCCTCCCCAAACGTGCGAATCATGGCCGCAACAGGATCGCGCTTTGTTTTAGCGGCCACGCGTCGTGTTCCCCTTCCAGAAAATCTCTGCGTCCGACCGCCGGACGTAATTCGCATCCAGCGCCAAAGCGTCCGTGAATCGTCCTTCTGCGAGCGCCGCCAATCCCAGCCGCCCGATCATCGGGGCACGCACGCTCGAAACGCTTTCTACGTGTTCGCCGCGCACCTCTCGCGTTTTCCACGCCTCTTCTGAAACAACGCACTCCGTATCCATGGACACCCACGAAATTCCTTCATTATTTGCAAACTCCGTAGCTGCCTCCACAAATTTTCCCGGCGCTATCACCATTTCGTCACCGCACCGCTCCAAACCCCGCTCATTCCATCTGTAAACGGCTCCGTAGACTTGACCGCGCTGCGCGTTGAAAAATGCTGCCACCCAGGCCGTTTCACCCGACCTCTCAGCTGCCACTGCCTCCAGCCGCGAGACCGCCGCGATCCGCTTCCCATAAACCTCCGCCCATGCCTTAACGCTTGTCAGTCCAACGCGGACGCCCGTGAACGATCCGGGCCCTGCCGCGGCCGCGTACGCATCCACTTGCTCCATCCGAAGGGCGCTTTCCTCAACGCACCTCCGAACCGCCGGCAGCAACCACGACGAATAATCCTCCTTGGACTCATGGGCCACGACCTTCAACACAACATCGCCCCGCAACAGCGCCACACTGCCGCGCGAATCACACGTATCTATTGCCAGTACAATCACATCCGAATTCTACAGTACTGCCCTACCCCACAGGGAGCACCCCCGAGGACAGCCGTCCTCTTGTCCGGGTCATGCCCAGCTGCGATTCTTCTGCTTCCAACAGGTGCCACCTCAACTCCCTTCAGAAAAAGCCAAATGGCGTTCCAGCGGGCGGTCGAATTTCTGCATTAAACCGCGCGTATTCCCATCCAACTGCATGAAAAAATCGCCGTCCTGAGCAATTTCGCTGCCAAATTTGCAATTCTTTTTCCCTAACCTCCTGATTCCACGGGATATATCTTGACTCTTGCAGCACAACGCTCTACACTGTTTATGCATCTCCGAGGGGGCATCCAAACTTTATGGACTATAAGATCGGCGACAAGGTCGTCTACCCGAATCATGGTGTGGGCGTTGTTGAACAGATCAGTTACGGAGTTTTGAACGGCAGAACCGAACGTTACTTTATGATCCGCATTGTTTCCAGCGGCTTGCGCGTCATGGTCCCGCAGTCCAACGCCATGGCCGTCGGCCTTCGTTCCGTTATTCGTTCCGTGGAATCCAGCAAAGTCCTGGGCTTCCTCGAGAAGGGCAAACTCAACTCTCATCACGACTGGAAGCACCGCTTCAAGGAAAACTCGGAGCGCATGCGCACCGGGTCCCTCCTCGAAGTCGCCGTCGTCCTCAAGAGTCTCGTTTCCCTCAGCCGCAGCAAGCCCCTTTCCTTCCGCGAAAAGAAAATGCTCGAACGCGCAAAGTATCTCCTCGTCAGCGAGATGGCTACTTCCCGGAACACCTCAGCCGAAAACGCCGAGGCCACCGTCGTCAAGTCCTTAGCCAAAGCCAAGCTCACGTTCCCGGTAATGACTGAAAAATTTGAATAGCCCTTGCCGCTTCGGCGGCACTTCCTTCCCCAGCGGGCAGCTTTTCTAAGCTGCCCGCTTTTTTTCCCGCCTCAATGTCGGTCCAGCTGGCCTTGGAACGTTTCCTTCTCCACCTCGGTTCTCCATTTTTTTTCCTATTGTGTATGGCCCAGAACCCAGCGCCTAGACAATTCACCGCGAAACGAACAGCCGCGCGCCGCGTCAATAAGTCTTAAAAGCTGCGCCTGAAACAAAGGAGATAACATGAAATCCCTGACTGCCGTCGGAATTGTCCTCAAGGCTGCGCTCCTAGTTTCGACGCTATTCCTTCTCGGGGCACACGCGACGGTCGCCACTGAATATTCCCAGCACTTCGGCGCTCTACGCAAATTGTCCGTCGCCGTCGCGGAGGCTATGCCGGCTGAACAGTACGTCTTCCGTCCTGATCCAGGCTCCATGACCTTCGGTGAATTAATATCGCACATCGCCTCGACCAACTTCGCCTTTTGCTCCGGCTTGCAGGACGAGGATTCCCCGAAAGCTCCAGTGCCTGCGGACAAGGACAAAGACGCGGTCGTCAAATTCCTAAGCAGTTCCTTCGAATATTGCTCCACCGTAATTCCCAACCTGAGCGAACAGCAGCTCAGCAAAGTGCACGACTCTCCCGACGGCCGCCTTCTTGGCCGGGAAGTCCTGCTCGCCATGTTCGTGCATGTAGCCCATCATCGCGGCCAGGCCGAAGTTTATCTCCGCGACAAAGGCATCAAGCCACCCTCCTACGTAATCTGAATTTGTTTTTTGGTTGTACGGGCGCGGCGTGCACGCACAATTCGAGCAAGCACTAGGTCTTGCTCAGCCGCGCGAAAGTGCACCAAGTATGACCCCGGCTTCGCGCAGAGTTTGGGTTACCTTCGCAGCAATTTGCGGGGCGCCGGGAGTGTCGCCGTGGATGCAGATCGTTTGCGCTTCCACGGTGACTTGGCTGCCGTCGCTCGCAATCACTACGCCCCGCTCGGCGATTCCAAGCGCTTGCCACGCCGCTTCCTCGGGGTTGCGGATCAGCGCGTCCGTGAATTTGCGCGAGCGCAAAGTTCCGTCCGCCTCATACCGCCGGTCAGCGAACGCTTCCGCAGCCACTGTGAACCCTGCCTCTCGAAATACATTCAGCATTGGCGAGCCTGCGAGTCCAACCAGCACAATGTCACGGCTCCATCGCCCAACACCTTCTGCAATTGCTCCCGCCAGCTCGCGGTTTCGCACCGCCTGATTGTAAAGCGCGCCGTGCGGCTTGACGTGAACGACGCGCGCTCCACATCCGGCAGCCACATCGGCAAGCGCCTTCACTTGTTCGAAAATGGAAGCTGAAATCTCCTTCAGTGGCAGCTTCAACTCCAGCCGCCCGAAATTCGCGCGGTCGGGATAACCCGGGTGCGCGCCAATCGCCAGCTTCCACTGCAGCGCTTGCTCGATCGTCGTCTTCATGGTTTGCTCGTCGCCCGCGTGCCCGCCGCAGGCGATGTTGACCGACGTGATCGAACGCATCAACGCTTCTTGCGTCCCGTCGGCAATCGCCTCCGGCATCTCGCCCATATCGCAGTTCAGATCAATCTCTAGGTCGCCGCGTTTCATTGCCAAATCAGCTCCTTCGACGCCATCAACTCTTCCTGCCCTTTCAGCAGCGCTCTCGCCGTTTTCCAATCAACCTGTTCAAATCGAATCTCATCGCGCGGCCGAAGCTGCCCCAGACTATGGAAATCCGCGGAAATCACATTGGCGATCTTCGGATATCCGCCGGTGGTTTGCTGCTCCACAAAAAGAATAATGGGCAAGCCACCCTCCGGAACTTGAACCGCGCCAAGCGCCACGCCTTCTGAAATCATTTCTCCGCTGGCCGGTGCCGGAATCGCTGCACCTTGCAATCGAATTCCCATGCGGTTAGACTCCTCCGCCACACGATACGTGCTCTCATAGAATATTTTCTGCGCCGATTCCGGAAACCAGTCACTCTGCGGTCCCGGCGTAACGCGCAGCACTTTTCGCGGGTGCAGTTCTTTCAGCGCGCTAGCCGACAGCCTTCGTTTGCGAGCAACTCCGCTCGCTTCTCCAATCCTAAGCACATCTCTTTTTCGCAACGCTCGCCCCTCATGCCCGCCCAACCCGCTCAGAATATGCGTTGCGGCGCTGCCTAAAAAGAGTTCTACCTCAATTCCACCACGCACGCACAAATAACACCGCGCCCTCGAACGCGTCAGCCCCATCCGCAGCACCTGTCCAGGTTTCGCCTCGAAGGAAGCCCACATCTCCACCGGTTTTCCATCCAGCGTCGCTCCGAAATCCGAACCCGCCAGCGCAATGTCTGCGCCCTCGGAAAACGCGAACGTCCCGCCCAGCAGCGTCATCTCCAGTGCCGCAGCACCTTCCGCGTTGCCGGCCAAACGGTTTCCGAGCCTTAGCGAAATCGCATCAGCAGCCCCCGAAGGTGAAACCCCCAGCGGCCCGAAGCCTTCTCGCCCGAGATCTTGCACCGTGCTGAACAGGCCCGGCTCCAGCACCTCGATCACCCTCATGCGCTCTCCAACGCCGCGAATTGCTCATGCGGAATCGGCGTGAATCGCACGTGATCTCCAATGGACACGAGGCTCAGCCCATCGCGACCCGCCCGGAACATTTTGAGCGGCGTGCGCCCGATCAATCTCCATCCTCCCGGCGTGGCGAACGGGTACACCCCCGTTTGATTTCCCGCAATCCCTACGCTGCCCGCGGGCACGCGTTTGCGCGGCGCCGCCAACCGCGGCGTTACCAGCTCATTGGGCAACTCTCCGAGGTACGCAAATCCTGGCACGAATCCCAAAAAATAAACCAGATACTCCACAGAAGCATGCAACTCGACCGCTTGCGCTTCCGTCAGTCCGCGCATCACGCATACCTCCGCCAAATCCGGACCAAACTCGCCGCCATAGCACACCGGGATTTCCACGCGCCGTTGTTCCGGAAGTTTCACCTCTTCAAGCCGCTCCAGATATTCTCTTAGAATCGCCTCCAGTTCCTCGTGCTGCATCCGCAGGGCATCGAACTTGATAAGCAACGAGCAATAAGCAGGGTGAAGATTGCGAATGCTCTTAACCGGCTCCAATTCGAGCAAGCGCAGTAACTTGCGAACATTTTCATTCGCTTGCAGCGTGAACTGTCTTTGTAGTGGCCGGTCTTCAGACCAGTGTTTTTCCTGATCTTGCAGGGGTCGGGCGGAACTTGTCCCGACCGGGTCGGCGGCCCGGTCTTCACTTTCCACCACATCGAAATAAAGCAGCAGCGATTGATCGCTGGAAAACTGAAACCGCGCCCCTTCTCCCGCAGAAGTCTGCATGCCGCGAAAGTATACCTCCACATGCGAAACAGCGTGGAAGAAGGATCCGCAAGCTGCTTGACACACTTATGTTCGCCGCATAGATTCGTGCAATCTTCCGCGACTTGAGGTCAGCAACGCCGCCCATGATACGGTTTGGCCGGGCAGCTTCACGCCGAGGTGATTGTGGACGTTGAAACAGCCCCTTTCGCGGCGCCGACCGGCGCCAGAACCATTCAAAAAATACGCCTCAGGATTCTCCCCTTCGTCTTCCTGCTTTTCGTTGTCGCGCTCATCGATCGCAACAACATCGGCTTTGCGGCGCTGACGATGAACAAGGAGCTGGCCATCAGCAGCCAGCAGTTTGGATTCATCTTCGGCGTTTTCTTTTTCGGCTACTTCCTCTTTGAAATCCCGAGCAATCTGCTACTGCACCGCATCGGAGCGCGCGTCTGGATTGCCCGAATCCTTCTTACCTGGGGAATCGTGGCCATGCTGACCGGCTTCGTCCAAACGGTGCATCAGCTATACGTTACGCGCTTTCTTCTGGGCCTCGCTGAAGCCGGTTATTTCCCAGGAATCGTCTTGTATCTCACCTACTGGTTTCCCCAGCGCGAACAAGCACGTGCGATCGCGCTGTTCATGATCGGTTTGCCTGTCACCACCATCCTGGGCGCGCCGGTCTCCGGTTTCATCCTGGATCATGTGCACTGGCTCGGCGTTAGCAGTTGGCGGTGGTTATTAATTCTGGAGGGAGCTCCTGCCATCGCCTGCGGTGCACTCACGTACTTTCTCTTGCCAGGCCGTCCTCAAGAAGCACAGTTTCTGACCAGCGAGGAAAAAGAGTGGATTCAAGCGGAGTTAGGACGCGAAGAACAGCAAAAACTGGAGCACCGCACGTACTCCGTTCTCCAAGCTCTTGCATGCGGGCGTGTTTGGCTTCTGGTCTTGATTTATTTTGGGATGACGGTCGCCATTTATACGATGAATTCCTGGGCGCCACAACTGGTGAAATCCCTCTCCAGTCTCTATTCCAATAGCATGATCGCACTGCTCGTGACGATTCCCAGTCTTGTAGGGCTCGCAGCGATGATTCTCGTTTCGCGCAGCTCCGACCGAACGCTGGAGCGGCGATATCACGTTGCCATTCCGGCTCTCGTGACGGGAACAGCCCTCGTGTTGTTGGGCACTACACCTTCTGCATTTTTCTCCGTGGCGCTTTTGTGCTTGTTGGCGGCGGGCGTTTTTAGCTGCCTTAGTCCCTTCTGGGCGTTGCCAGGCGAGTTTTTGACGGGCTACTCCGCCGCAGCCGGCATTGCCTTAATAAATTCCGTCGGAAATCTTGGCGGGTTCGTTGGACCGGCTGCCATCGGTTTCATCAGCCAGAGAACGGGGAGCCTCTCGGCAGGTCTGGCCCTCTCCGGAATCCCGATGTTCCTATCAGCGGCGCTCGTCTTGCTCCTTCCAAAGCAACCAAGAGCGCCGGCAAAAAGCTAAAATCCTCGCGCCCTTCTACCGCCTCTTCGCGCGGTTTTTTTCTAAGCGAGCGTGAGGCTGGGGTCGGCGTTGAGTGACGTGTCGGCAACGATTCCGGCGCGGAAGCGGGAGTACGCCGCCGCGGCGATCATCGCGGCATTGTCGGTGGAAAGGGCGCGGCTCGGGAAAAACACATCGGTGCCGGCGGATTTCGCGCGCGCTTCAAACGTGGCGCGCAATTGCGAATTGGCGGCCACTCCGCCCGAAACCAGAACGCTTTCTACGGCGAGGGCTTCCGCGGCGCTCATCGTACGCTCTAGCAGATCGCGCACCACAGCATTCTGAAATTCCCGCACCAGCGCCAGCGTCTTCGGCGAGCACAGCGGCAGCAAATCTTCAAATCTCCTCCCGCCGCGTTGCAGCGCTTCTTCGCGCGCGTGAATCTCTTCGGAATATTCCGGATGTTCCCGAACATGGTAGAGCACCGCGGTCTTCAGTCCGCTAAAGCTGAAGTCCAGTGGGTTGCCCTTCACTTTGGTCGGTCCAAATTTGACCGGGGCTGGCGCTCCATTCGAAACCGCCGCGAGCCGATCGAGAATCGGCCCCCCGGGATAGCCCAGGCCAAGAAGTTTGGCTACTTTGTCGTACGCTTCACCTGCCGCATCGTCGCGTGTTTGGGCGATCTTCCGGTAGTGCAACCGTGCGCCCGCGCCTTGCGCGTCCAAATCCTCCGGCTTCACTTCGTACAAAACGGTATGCCCACCGGAAACAATCAGGCACACCGCCGGCAACTTCACTTCGCGCCCCGCCTTGTGCGCTTCCAAAAAAACCGCATGCACGTGGCCTTCAAGATGATTTACAGGAATCAGCGGCTTGCCCAGTGCCTCCGCCAGCGTCTTCCCATACGTAATTCCAACCAGCAGCGCACCCACGAGTCCCGGGCCTTTGGTTACGCCAATCGCGTCTACCTCGGCAAGTTTCATTCCCGCTTGTGCGAGCGCTTCACGCACCACCGGCACGATCTGGCGCAGGTGCTCGCGCGACGCGAGTTCCGGCACCACGCCGCCGTATTTCCGGTGAATATCGATCTGCGATGCGACGACGCTGGACAGAATCTCGCGTCCATCAGCCACCACCGCCGCCGCCGTCTCGTCGCAAGAAGATTCAATCCCCAGAATGCGAGTGCTCATCAAATTTCCGTTTTGCTCTCTACAATTTCAAATTCTTCAAGTAGTCTCGGAAGTCACCGCCAAGTTCTTTATTCTGCAGGCCAATTTCCACGGTCGCTTTCAGAAACCCAAGTTTGTCGCCCGCATCGTAGGAAATTCCTTCATAAATGTACGCCCACAGACCATCTTCCTGCGCCAGAGTGCGCAGCGCATCGGTTAATTGGATTTCGTTTCCAGCGCCCGGTTTGGTGCGCTCCAGACAATCGAAAATCTGCGACGGCAAAACGTAGCGTCCGGTAATCGCCAGGTTTGATGGGGCCTTCTCCGGTTTCGGTTTTTCCACCAGCCCTCGCACTCGCAACAGCCGCGCGCCAAACGGCGGCTGCGGCGCCGGCTCGCCATCCACGATGCCGTACAGATGTGTTTTTCCCTTGGGGACTTCTTCGACAGCAATCGCGCCCACGCCGGTTGCCGCATACACATCAATCAGCTGTTTCGTCGCCGGATTCTCGCCGGGAATCAGAACATCACCGAGCAAAACCGCGAACGGCTCGTCACCCACCAGGTCCTTCGCCACCAGCACGGCATGTCCCAGCCCCAGCGGCTCTTTCTGCCGCGTGTAACTTACTTGCACCATGTCGCTGATTCGCCGCACCATCGCGGCTTGCTCTTTCTTCCCTTTTTCTTCCAGGAAGCGTTCCAAAGTCGGCGCATAGTCGAAGTGATCTTCGATGGAGTTTTTCCCTTTTCCGGTCACGATGATGACGTGCTCGATCCCGGAAACAACGCACTCTTCCACGACATATTGAATCTGCGGCTTGTCCACAACCGTCAGCATTTCTTTGGGCTGCGCTTTCGTCGCCGGTAAGAAGCGTGTCCCCAGTCCAGCGGCCGGCAGGACCGCCTTGCGTACCCGGCGTGCTGTGGCGCTCTTCGTTTGCGTTGGGTCAGCCATCGGTTCCCTCGCGTGGACTTACTTTTTCTTTGCAGCCTTCTTGTCTTTTCCTTCCTTGGAAGACGATTCCTTTGAAGCTCCGTCTTTGCTGGCAGAGTCTTTCTCTTTGCTCACGGTTTCTTTCGTTTCGGTTCCGGGCTTGTCCGCTTTGTCGCCGTCCGCACCGGCTTTCTTTCCGCCATAATCCGTCACATACCAACCCGCACCTTTGAATTGAATCGCCGGCGCGGTGATTACCGATTCCACTTTGCCGCCGCAGTGCGGGCACTTTTTCAGGTGCGGGCCGGAAACATTTTCAATTTTTTCCGTTTTTCGTCCGCAGTTCAGACATTTGTACTCGTACAGGGGCACTGATGCTCCTCCGAAGTGGTACTCAAAACTTAAAGTATAGCATTGCCCGCGCGCGGCAAGCGCGACCGGCCGCCTTGTAGGCGCGTCTTCAGACTGTGCTTTGGACTTCCCTTCTGTGCCGCATGTTAGACTCATCAGCATGACCGCGAAGCCTTCTTCCTCCAAGCCGGCGAACGCCGTGAACGCGGTTGCCGTCGGATGTCTCTACCTTGTCGGGACGCCCATCGGCAATCTCGAAGACGTCACGCTTCGCGCGCTGCGCATCCTCAAGGAAGTCGACCAAATCGCCTGCGAAGATACGCGTCACACCCAAAAACTGCTCACTCACTACGACATTCACAAGCCGCTGGTCAGCTACCACGAACACAATGAGCTCACGCGCGCGCCGGAACTCGTCGTAGCGCTGGAGCAAGGCGCGAAAATTGCTCTCGTGAGCGACGCGGGCATGCCGCTCGTCTCCGATCCCGGCCACCGCCTCGTTACGCTTTGCCTGCGGCACCACATTCCCGTGGTCCCGATTCCCGGCCCGTCCGCGCTGCTGGCTTCCCTTTCCGCTTCGGGCTTGCCCGGCGAGGAATTTCTCTTCGTCGGCTTCCTGCCCGCGCGCAGCGGCGAGCGGCGCCGCGCCCTCGAACGGCTCCGCATAGAAGACCGCACCATCATTCTTTACGAAGCGCCGCATCGGGTCGCGGAGTGTGTTGCCGACGCGCGCGAAGTGCTCGGCAATCGCAGCGCCTGCATCGCGCGCGAAGTGACGAAAATGCATGAAGAGTTCCGGCGCGGCAAGCTGTCCGAGCTTGCCACTTCCCTGGAAGAACGCCCCGCTCGTGGAGAAATTACGCTTTTGATCGGACCCGAAGCTCCCGCCGACGCGCGTACGCACGCAAATTCCACTCAGAACCTCGCCGACCGCGTCGAAGAACTGATCCGCCAAGCCAAACTCGACCGCAAGGAGGCCTTGAAGCTCGCCGCCAAGGAGCGCGGCCTGACGCGCCACGATGCCTACGCCCAAATCGTCGACGCAAAGGCAGGACAGAAAGAAACTTGAGCGCCCCCTATTGCCAAACAGCCGCTACGCTGGACTCGTCGGACGGAAAAACGCCCGCCAAGACTCCTTAATGCGCCGTTTTAAGGGATGAGTCCATGGCTTAGATTTATCATGGACCCTTTTCTTCACGGCACGTTGTCGAGAGCGGTCCATGCGCTGTCGGGGGAGTTCTTATCGCACACTTGGTTGTTCTTGAGATTGCAGACATAAAACTGCGTCACGGGATGGACCTCCCAAACTGTGGAGCGCCAGCAACTCGCCTTCGCGCCCACGAAACCGCAGTCATCATTAGTATTTAAGTGCGTGTTGTCGATCATCAACTGTCCTACCACTTTGACCTGCTGGCCCTGCAGGGAATTTATGCGCGCAAATTTCCACTTCGGCCTGCGAGTGTGCGGCGTCATCTCCGCAACTACGCTGGTCTTATCCATTTCCGTGGGTTGGCCGAATACCGGTTGCGGTTTATTTTTCAAAATCTGTTGCGCCAATGCCGGGTCAAATCCCAGGCCGATGTGGAAGTCGTAGCTGCCCGGGAGTTGCAGTTTGCAATTCGTGGTCTCCCCGATCGAGGGCTGGCCGTTTGCCCCTTTACTCGTGTCTTCCACGAAGTAAAGAAAAGCGATAACGGTAACGATGTTCCCTTCGCCAAGATTGGCCAGCGCGGGGGCCGACTTCGCGTGGTTGCTACTTTTCAGACTCTTTGGAATCTGACCCTCCAGCGACGTGAAATCCGTTCCACCCAGGAACGCCGTGGAAGGCGAGGCCGCGCCTGGCACCTGGTTCTTCAGGAAATTCAAGTACGCGTCGTATTTGTGGGCCGAATCGGTGCACCCCGTTGGAAACTGGGCGTGGCACGTTTGCGTGGTCAGACTTGCAGGATTGCAGCCGGTGACTGCCTTCTGTTTGGAAGCCACTTTGGCCAGGTCATGTGCACGGTCAGCGTACAGGCGGGCGGGAATGCCGAGCAGGAGAATCAAGCCGATCAACCTAATGGATTTCTGCATGGTTCCTCCTCGAAAGCTTCGGAAGGCCGGTGCACCCAGGGCGGATGCATATCGCAACGGTATGTATCACTAAGTGAGCTTTACGTCAAAGTATTTACTGTTGCAGACTTACTCCATATTAGTCGTGATGATGCGGGCGAATTCGTTTCAGGAACAGGGGGCGAGAGTGGTGTTAGTCTGATTTTTTCAGCGTGATGCGGCGAAAAACGGTCTTATCGGGAAGGATGAAAGTTCCTTCGAGCTTGTCACCGTTAAGTTTAAGGGTGATGACTCCGCGGGGAAGCTCCACAGAAAGAGTCTGCTTTTCGCTGTCGTAGCGCCACTCCCCCGAACCCATCACGATTTCCTTGCCGTCCACGACTTTTCCGCCGGTGACCATCAGATAACCGCGCTTGCCTGGCATAGTGGCAATGCGGTAGACGGCGACCTCGTCATGGCAGGCGGCGCCTTTCTCCACGCAGAGAGAATCGCCGCGCCAGGTGCCCTCGAGTTTCCGCTCCTCACCCGCTCTCGAAGCGCTCGCGGGAGCGTTCTGGGGGATCGCAACAGCAACAGGAACGAAAGATACGCTCACGGAAAAAACGATGGCGACGACTCGGAAAAATTGAATTCGCAAGGTTGTCACCTACGGTTGGTTCAATCCGATGAGACGCACAACAAGGGCAATCGTTATCGGATGAGTAGAATCAATCGCGCAGCGTCCGGGCTGGATCGGTACGGGTGGCGCGCCAGGCGGGCAAGAAACACGCCGCCAGCGAAGCGATAGTCATCACCGCGAGCGCCGAACCGAATGCCAGCGGGTCGCGCGGGCTGACGTTATATAAAAGATTCCCAAGCAGCCGCGTCAAAGCAAGGGCTATCACGGCGCCAAGCAACACGCCACCGGCCGTCAACGCCAGGCCGCGCGACATCACCAGGCGCAACACATTGGATGTGTCCGCGCCAAGCGCCATGCGCAATCCCAATTCGCGGGTGCTCTGCGAAACCGCGTAGGACATCACGCCATACAGACCGATGGCGGCAAGCAGCAGCGCCAATCCACCGAGGATGCCGACGAGCGTCACGGCCACCATTTGCGGCGACGTGGACCGTTCGAGCTGCTCCTGGAGCGTGATGACTTCGTAGGGGGCGAGATTGGCGTCGAGCGCGTGCACTTCGCGGGCGATGGCCGTGGCCATAGTTTGCGGAGCGAGCGGCGTGCGGATGTTCAGAATGGCGGCGCGCAAGGAATTTTGCCGCACGGGCACAAAGAAGAACGGCGTGGGCCTCTCGCGCACGCTCGAATACTTCGAGTCTTTGGCGATGCCGACGACCTGCATCCAGCGTCCCTTGAGCTGGAGGCGCTGGCCGAGCGGGTCGCGGCCCTGCCAGTAGCGCTGGGCCATGGTTTCGTTGACGACGGCGACGAGCGCGCCTTTTTCGTCATCGGCGCGCGTGAATTCGCGTCCGCCGACAAGCGGGATGCCCATGGTGACGAAGTAGTCTTCGCCGACTTCGTTGTAATCGACGGTGGGGGATTCCTCCGGCGGCGGCGTGTAGCCATCGACGACGATGGGTGCGGTGGCGGAGCTGACGTAGCTGAGCGGAGTCATCTTTGCGAAGGCGGCGGACTCCACGCCGGGGAGCGACCGGACGCGCTCGAGCAGGGCGTCCTGAAAGGTCTGCGCACGCGCGGGAGTGTAGCCGGCAGAGACCAGGTCGATGGCGGTGTCCAGTACGCCGCGGGTGTTAAAGCCAGGGCTAGCGTTGCGGACCTTCAGCAAGCTCTGCATGAGCAGGCCTGTGCCAACCAGCAAAACAAAGCTGAGCGAGACTTGCACCAGCACCAAGCCGGAGCGCACCCAGGCGCGGCCGCGACCGCCGACTACTCCGGTAGATTCCATTTTCATAGACTGCGCGAGGTCGATCTTTCCTGTTTGCAGCGCGGGCACCAGGCCCATCAGCAGGGTGGTGGCCAGGCAGACGGCGACGCTGAGCGCAAGCACGCGCCAATCGATTTCGCCAGGGAGATGCATCTGCACGCCGCCGCGCGCGGGGAAGAGCAGGACGAGCGCGGGGCGGCACCAGTACGCGACCAAAAGACCGCCGGCGGCTCCGAACAGGGAGAGCACCAGGCCTTCGGTGAGGAGCTGCTTCCAGAGGCGCGCGCGACCGGCACCAACGGCTAGGCGCACGCTCATTTCGTGGCGGCGCGCGAAGGAGCGCACGAGGAGCAAATTGCCGACGTTGGCGCAGGCAATAAGCAGAACGCAGGCGACGACCACGAGCATGATTTCCAACGTGGGGAGCAGGGTGGCGGCGTTGTTGAACGGCGTCTGCCACAGTGGCCAGAATCGAATAGCGCGGCCGCGATTGGTGGCGGGATACTCGGCCTCGAGGTGGCCTGAGATTGCGGCGAATTCCTGCTGGGCCTGCTGCTGGGTTACTCCGGGCTTGAGGCGCGCGTAGGCTTCGATCCAGCGTGCGCCCCGATCTTCGAGCTTGTAGCCGCCGGACTCGAAGATGTCCTCCATGGAGGCGGGCACCCAGAAGTTCATGCTCCAACCGACGAAGGTGCCGTAGAAGCCCTCTGGGACGACGCCGACGATGGTGTGCATGACGCCGTTAAGGCGCTGCGTCTTGCCGGCGATTTGCGGATCGCCACGGAAGCGACCTTGCCAGAGCTGATAGCTGATGACGGCGACGGGATGCGCGCTTTGCCCAATGTCCTCGCCCGGCAAAAAGCCGCGACCCAGAATCGGATGCACCCCGATGGCGTCGAAGTAGTTGGCGGAGACGATGCTGCCGGTGGTGCGCTCGGCGCGATCGCCGATGCTGAGCGTGGTGCCGGTAATTTTGCTGACGAAGACCGTTTCGCAGAGCGTGCAGCTTCGCTGGAGGTCCTGGAAATCGGGCCAGGAAAGCGGGGTGCCCCGGGGTTCGTCGCGTGAGGTGCCGCCGATGGCGACGAGCCGCTCCTGATGCGCGACGGCGGGATAGGGGCGGAAGAGGATGCCTTCGATCCAACTGAAGACAGCGGCGTTGGCGCCGATACCCAAAGTCAGGCAAAGGATTGCGAGGATAGAAAAGCCCGCACTGCGCCGGAGCATGCGGAGCCCGAAGCGGAGGTCCTGTAAAGTGGTCTCGATCATGGGCAGTCCTCTCTGGTCGCGATAAATTTCCTTGGTTTGTTCGAGGCCACCAAAACTCCGTAACGCTTCGCGGCGAGCGTCGGCGGGAGACATGCCTTTTCGCGCGTTGAGTTCGATGGCCATCTCCAGATGCGAACGCAGTTCGTCGTCCAAGTCCTTTTCGAGACGACGGCGGCGAAAGAGCGCGGCGATGCGATGGAGCAACGTGCCGAAGCCTTCACGCATAACTTGGGCACTCCTTAGCGCCAGGAGAAAACCTGTGCTCCTTTAGACGGTCAACAGGAGAAAGGGCGAGCGTAGCACATTCCTTTTGGACATCAACAGGAGTTTTGAAAAAAACCAGGGGCCACGTGCCCCGACTTGCACCTGAATCGCCTTCTCTGCCCACCATCCCGAATCGTTAAATGCCTTTCGACCCCGCGCCAGCCGCCGCCGCCCGCGAGGCGACATTCTTCTCCGCCTGCTCCGTTGCGCTCCTGTCGATTCCGATCGAACCTTTGAAGTCCGCGCCGTCTTCGATCAGGATCTGCGCCATCCTCAAATTCCCGATGATCGCACCATCCTTCTTGATCTCGATCCGTCCCTTCGCGCGCACGTTTCCTTTCAGGTAGCCGTACACCACCACGTCGTGCGCGTTGACGTCCGCCGTCACCTTCGCCGTCGCCCCCACCGTCAGCTTCCGCTCATCCAGATGAATCAAGCCTTCGACCGCCCCATCAATCTGCAGGTCCTCGGTACCGGTGATTTCGCCTTTCACCTGCAGGCCTGACCCTAGCCACGCTGTCTCGTGCTTCGCTGACTCATCCAATGCACTCATCGAATCTGTGTTCTTCTTACCCCACATAGAATCCTCCTAAACGGTGTGTCTCGGGACGAGCTAGGCGGGTTCCGGCGAGAGGCAGCGTTGCGCAGAATCCTACTCCTGCAAACCGTACGCATCAAGCCGCCACGCATCATTTCCATTTCACGTAGGGGCACCATACATGCGGAAGTACTACGATGGCGCAAGACACAACTTTTTCTCTCTATACCAAGAACAACTGCCCCGAAGCCTTGCGCCCCACGCCTAAGCTGCATAAGCCCGGCGGAGTGTGAATTCTCGCAAACCGTAACTGGCGAGGCAATGAATCAATCTTGAGAGGGCTGCGGCGGAGACGGTGCTCGACGCCTTTGTGCGACGAAGCCGCCGCATGCACCACCCACGAGTTTCAGCGCGTGGGCCACAATGTATGCAAGAGGTTCAGGCTGCGCGCGTGTCAGGGCAATGTAGATCAGCGCCGCGACCACTCCGACCAACGTCCCATGCAGAATGAAGTTGGATTCGGTCCGCCGGCACACCCAGAGCGCTCCCAGGAAGCACATGATGAAGGACCCGGGAGGAGCAGTGTAGTGCAGAAAATTGTCGCCGAGACGCAAACCGAGAGGAACAATCGCGAGAATGAGAGCTACTTCCGCGAGCAGCCCGCCGAACAAAATTCGCGCCCAGTGAATTGTTGCACTACTCATTTTCCTTCTCCCGTGCCGCAACTAAACGAGAGGCGCCTCCGCATCTCTCAAGGTATTCTTTCAATCGCTGTTTTTCGACGCGCCTCGCAGCAAGAAACATTAGGAGCATACTACCAACGCATCCCGAACCGATTGCTACCGACAGGAACAAGGGTCCATCTGCGTTCCAGACAAGCAGGACCACGGCCACTATGGGCACCAAACCAGTGGCAATAAGTCGAAGGCCGTCCCACCGTGGCCTGCGGAGTTTCATGCCTGCCAATTGTAGGAGCCCCCCATTGGATGCCGGTTGAGCATAAAGACGGCGAATGCAAACTCCCAATCGAGCGATGATGGATTTAGTTTACGGTCATGCAGGTACGCGGCCTTCCCTAGCGCGCATACTCGTTCGAGGTTGGTATTTCTAGGAACCAGCACCGTAAAGTCCGCGCTCCAGATTGCTGGCCCGGAAGGAAGGTAGTTGAGCAACAGGCGTTGTTCGTCGCTCAGTGGCTCACCTGACACCTTGGCCTGTTCCGCTATCCGGCCGATCACGAAGCTGAGAGCTGAGTCTAAGTCTGCCGTTCGGTCCATTAAGCCTCATGGATTGTCGCTTCCTTACGTAACGAAGCAGCGTAGCTGTCGCGACCATGCGTTGTCACTTAGAACCCTTTCGTTGATGCATCGGAAGCACCGTGCCGAGGCGCTGTTCTTGGGCAAGGGACGGCAACTCACAGGAACCCGCGGTGTCTAAGCTTGCAAGGTGTAGGACTTGAAGCGTTCTAATTCCTGCCGTGCGAGAATAGCTTGAACTGGAGGACGCCGTGTTGCCAAAATCCTTCCGCTATTTCTGGGTCGCCGTAGTACTTTGTGCGGGCTGCGCTCACAAAGCTGCGACTTACCAGAAGGCGACTGGCTTGTCAGAGGGCGAAGGTGGGCAGGTTTCCTCTGCCGATTATGCCCGTGTAGCGCGCCTGGGACTGAGCGGGGCTGGTGGAGGCGGAGGGGCAGTTCTTGCGGCGTCGCGATTCGTGGCCGTGCGGCACAAGCTGGAAATCGTCGAGCCAGGCTCCGGGCTAGCACAATCGATCGAAGCCGTGGTTGCGTTTTGCGGGACCATTCAGTGCGAGGTGCTCTCTTCGAGCGTCACCAATGAAACGGCGGTGTTGTCCCCCTCGGGGAACATCACGGCGCGTGTCGCGCCGCAAGACCTGAACAAATTCCTGGATTTCGTTGGGAAACAAGGACAAATTGCGCGGCACGCCACGGAATCGGAAGACAAGACTGCGGCGGTCGTGGACGTCGAAGCCAAACTCAAAAACCAGACTGAGTTTCGCGACAGTCTGCGCAGGATGCTGACCAAGCCCGGCGTCAGCGTGGCCGACCTGCTGCAAATCCAGGAGAAACTCGCGGAAGCTCAGGCGGAGCTCGACAGCGAAGCCACGCAGCGCAAGGTCCTCGCCAACGAAACCGAAAAGGTGTATGTCGAAATCGTCTTTCACGCCGAACAGCGGACGATTAGCCGCGGCTCTTTCGCGTCCGTCGGCGAAGCGCTGCGGGATTTCGGCTCTGTCCTTGGCGACAGCCTCGCCGCTCTCATTACTGCCGTCGCGGCCATCATTCCCTGGTTGATCGTGATCATTCCCGGGTTATGGTTCTTGACCAAAGCCATTCGCCGGTTCCGGGAGCGTCGGCGTGCTGCGAAGGCAGCCACACCAGCCGCGTAGTCTAGCGGGGCATCTCGATTTCTGCCGCTTCACCAATGCATGTTGGCGGGTGGTTTTTGCATCCCCTTGCTTATTTACCGGGACCCTTCCCCTCGGACAACTTGAACCCCCTGCTTCAACCCTGCCACCCGAAGCTCTCACCCATTCAAGCTCTCGGCTTTAACTCACTTAAAACTAAAAACTAAGAACTAACAACCCTCCTCTTCCGCGTGACCTTTTTCCTAGCCGACAGTTATATTGTCAGAGCCAAGATGGCCACACGACGACCGGCACGAAAGGCTTCGGCGAAGGGCGTGGAGGAAGGTGTGCCCCTGGGCACTGGCCAAATCGCCGAGCCCAGGCTGGTACAGGCCGCACAAAGTGACCCGGCAAAATTCGATGCGCTCTACGAGCTTCATTTCGAGCGCGTGTACGCGTTTGCGGCAAGCCGAGTGCGGGACCGGGCCACAGCCGAAGATGTGACGTCGGAGGTGTTTCACAAGGCGCTGGCCAACCTGCCGACTTATGAATGGCGCGGCGTGCCATTCCTAGCGTGGCTGCTGCGGATCGCGGCGAACGCTATCGTCGATCACGCCAAACGCGCCGCGCGGGAGCTCCCTGCCCCGGACGATCCGCCGGAGCAGGCGAACGACCCCAATGTGCAAGCCTCTGAGATGCGCGCGATTGAGCATCGCGCCCTGTTGTTCCGGTTGGTGGGGCAGCTTCCGGCGATTCAGAAGCAAGTGGTGCTCGAGCGATTCGTGGAACAACGAAGCATAAAGGAAATTGCGCAGCGGCTTGGAAAGACGGAAGGAGCTGTAAAGCAATTGCAATTGCGCGCGGTGCAGAATCTGCGGGCGCAGATGGAGGGCAGCCATGGCTAAGCGCTCCCTCGCTTTGCAACTCGATGAAGTGGTGCAGGCGATGCTCGTGTCGCTGCAACCACGCTCGGAAAAAGAACCGAACCGCGAGTTGGCTTCGCTGCAGCGCGTGGCTCAGGAATTGCGTGACCTGCCGCGCGAACAGTTTCGAGCAGCATTGAAATCCGATTTGCAAAGGAGAGCGTCGATGAGCGAAAGCACAGCAGCAGCAAAAACAGGAATGGGGGAAGCGCAAGCGAGAGCCATTCATTACCTGCGGCCGGGATTGACGTCCATTACACCTTACATCATCGTTCGAGGTGCAGCACAGTTCATCGAATTCTTGAAATCTTCGTTCGAAGCTACGGAGCGGATGCGCGTGCCGACGCCCGACGGAAAAATCATGCACGCGGAAGTGGCGATCGGCAACGGCGCGATCGAGGTGAGCGATGGAAGCGAGGCGTACCCGGCCGCGCCGCAGGCGATTCACCTGTATGTGGACGACCCTGATGCAGCGTACGCACGTACGCTGCAAGGCGGCGCCACCTCTTTCTACGCGCCGACCGACGACCATCCCTCAGGAGATCGCTGGGGCGCGGTCAAAGACCCCTTCGGCAATCATTGGTACATCGCCAAGCCTCGTGGATGGACGCCCGGGCCGGAGGGTTTGCGCTCGGTCCAGCCGTATTTGCACCTGCGGGAGGCGGATAAGATGATTCCATTTTTGGAGGCGGCGTTCGGGGCCGAGGCGATGGGGGTACACAAATCGCCGGAAGGCATCGTGCACCATGCAACGATTCGAATCGGGAACGCGACGCTGGAAATTGACGAGGCGCACGGAGAATTTCAGCCGATGCCGTGCCACCTGCATATTTACGTGCCGGACACGGATGCGGTTTACGCGCAGGCGCTGCGTGCGGGCGCCAGTTCGATTGACGCGCCGCGCAACGCGCCCTACAGCGACCGCGCCGCAGGAGTCAAAGATGCGTGGGGGAATAGCTGGTTTATGGCAACGTATCTGGGGCAGTGAGAAACCGCCACCAAAAAAGTGCGGCAATCTATCGCGCTCCGGGCAGAGAAGCGAAGAGAGATTCCTCGCTGCGCTCGGAATGACGGAAGAGTGATTAAGCGGCGGATTCGGAGCGGAAGACGCGCTGGAAACGCGGGCCGGTAAATTGGACGCCGACGAGTTTTTCTCTTCCGGACTCCGAATCGCAAACATGGACTACGCGGCCGTGCGTGGCGAAGTCCGTCTCGTTCATTCTAGCGCCGGCGAAACGGTTTCCATTCGAAGGGCCTCCCGCCCGTTCCGGCTGAGCGCGACGCGAACCGTATTGCGATAAAGGGATGCGGATTTCGAGGTCGGAGCCGATAGCGACGTCGAAACGCGTGACGAAAGCGGCGCCGTTGCGGCAGAGATTTTCGCTGGAAGTATCTTCTTCGAAGGCGAAGCCGTGGGCGTCGCGGCCGCGGACTTTGAGCGGCAGGCGGACGGAAATTCTACGTTCCGAGCGTTGCTTCGAAACGGTGGTGCTCGCGAGCGGGACCATGGGCTGGGTCCTCCTCTACTTTTGCAGCGACGCGGCCCTCGTTTCTGGCGACCGCAGAGCGGTCATCTTTTTCGGCGGCCGTAAGAGGGCCAACGAAAAAGCGTTCCACACCTTCGAGGACTTCACCGGGCGTTCGCGCCGCGTGTACAATCCGACGAAGTTCGCTGCCGTTCCCCACGCCATGAGTAAACCAGCAAGCGAACTGCTTCATTTTGCCTATGGCGTCGGGCAGGCTGGCAGCATTAATTTTCCTATAGTAGCCCATCAGTAAACAGTAGCGGGCGTCGTCGGTGGGGACGTCGTAGCGGCCGGTTTCGGCGAATTGCTGCATCTGCGAAAAAATCCACGGGTTGGTGGCGGCGGCGCGGCCGATCATGACGGCGTCGCAGCCGGTTTCGCGAACCATGCGCGCGGCGTCTTCCGGCTTGTTGATGTCGCCATTGCCAATGACGGGAATTTTTACAGCTTGCTTGACGGCGGCGATGATGCTCCAGTCCGCGGCGCCAGTGTAGCCTTGCTCGCGGGTGCGGGGATGCACGGCGACGGCTTCCACGCCGATGCTTTCGGCCATTTTCGCGACGTCGACGGCAACGATGGAATTTTCGTCCCAGCCGGCGCGGAGCTTGATGGTCAGCGGAATTTTCACGGCGGAGCGGACCGCCTTGAAAATATCTTCGAGAAGCGGAAGATCGCGGAGCAAACCGGAGCCGCCGCACTTGACGACTTTTTTGGCGGGGCAGCCGAGGTTGATGTCCACGGCGTCGTAGCCAAGATCCTCGACCATTTTCGCGGCTTCGGCCATGACAGCGGGATTCGCGCCGAAAAGTTGCGCGGTGATGGGATGCTCGTCTTCCTGGAAGTAGAGATAGCGCAAAGTTTTCGCGGCGCTGCGCGTGATGCCTTCGGAGCTGGTGAACTCCGTCATGAGCAAGCCGCAGCCGCCGAGCCCGCGAATGACGCGGCGGAAGAGCGTGTCCGTCACGCCAGCCATAGGAGCGAGAACCGCGGCGGGACGGATGGTGCGGTCGCGAATTTGCAAGCTCGCCGGAATCATCTATCTCAGTTTAGGCTGGTGCGTATAGTGTAGCAAGACGATGCGCGACCAGTGTTCCCTCGTCCAGCCAAATAGAATTGCTCGAAAATCGTGTTTGCAAATCATGAATACTGTGTAATAATAACTCTAGGGTTAATATACGGCTGGACGCGATTTCACCGTTTTTCATTTTGAGCCCCATTTTCCCGTGACATCTCTGGTCACCTTCTTTCTCTGTGACCTCCGTGCTCCGGCCCTGTGTTCTCTGTGTTCTTTTTCCTTTCAACTTTCGACTTTCAACTCCTCGAATCCCAACTTTGGATCCAAAAATGAAGAACAAAAAACCGAACGCCGAAGTTGTCTGGACACAATTGGAAGACCTGCTCGTGCCGCGCCTGTCGGTGATCGACCGCGCCATCTATTCTCATCTCCTGCGGCACAGCCGGCTGGAAGGAAAACTCTGCCTGCGCTTTTCGATTCGATGGCTGGCGCGCCATATCCGGCTATCCGCGGGACCGGTGCGCGGTGCGGTGCGCCGACTCGTGGCCCAAGGCGCTTTGCGTTTGTGGTTCAACGCAGCAAAACGGGGCACGTGGTGGAGGTGCGGCCGCCCGAGGAGATTCGCCCTGAAAAGCTGAATGGCGTCGAGCACGGGCCGCTGATTCCTACCGCAACCTGGCTCGAGCTGCAAGCGGACAAGGGAAAAGCTCCGCCCAAAAGCGTTTTTCGGAATTAAGGCGCGGCTACCCGCCCATGCATCACGAGGATCACGATGGTAGACGTTTCGCCGGAATCTTCTCGAGCGTTTGTATGGTGATCTGCTTATAACCCCCTTCGACGCGGACCACCATTTGATTTTTGTCGCCGACCGGCATTTTCAGTTCCATCGGGTCGTGTTTCTCCATGACAGTACCGGAGGCGCGGACGCGAGCATTCAGGAGACTCTTGAGCCGCTGATTGCCATCCGCGGGAAAGTACAGAATGCCATTGTCCGTGGCGATTGCGAGAGGCACACCGCGCACCAAGCAGGCCGCTCCACAGTCTTTGTGAGATGCGGCTGTGGCCGCGGAAGCATGCAACATGAAACATGCAGCATCGACCACCTTGCCGGTGACAGTGAGGGAATCGGACGAAGCGGTCTGGCGGGGAGTTTCGGAACCGGCAGCCTTGGGAAGACGATCGCTCGGGTGGAAGGCAGCATTGATCAAGCGCGCTTGCGGATAGGTTAGACGCTTACGGGAGAAACCTGCGATGTCCCGTTCTTGCCTTTCTTCCTCATCGTCACGCTTCGAGATGCTTGGGCAAGGGGACGGCTGCACCGAACCCGCGTAGGTTAGACAGCGGTTGTTCTCGAAGGTATTCGCGCCCGGAGTCGAGAGATCTTGAATATCCGCGCCGATCTCTCATTAGGAGGACATTTCTATCGTGGAGAAAAGGGGACATTATCATCGGGGTACAACAGCGGACAGGGACAGCGGAAGTCCCAGCCTTGGCAACGTCAAGGTGCTTGTGTAAAAAGGCGGAGGGCGCGATTTTGTTTTCTGCGCGTCGTTTGTGGGGACGCCCCGGTAGAACCGACCGGGATGCAAAAAACGCGCAAAACCCGCGCTGCGTCGACGGACGCGGCGCCAGTCTTCAGTCAGGTCGGAAAAGTCAAAATCCCCACACGCGAAATGAACCTGTGAAAAAACCCTCTGAAATTCATTCTTGCAAAACGAAGAATGTGCCGTAAGCTCGCGGCACGGCGAGGGGCACCCGGCGAGTGTCATCCCTTCTGTCAGTGGCTGCCAGTCATTTTCACTCGCAACAGGTGTTGCCGCGCAGCCCGTCCACCCCTTCTTTCCCAATGACTGGAACCATGACCAGGGCAGCCGCGGGGTCTGCCCACCACAGGTCAGAGACGGCATTGAGAAGCAAGCCACCGAGCAGAATGGCCGATAGATAGGTACAAAACTCGGTCTGCTTGGCATCTGCATTCATCGCCGCGCTCTTCAGCTGCGCTCCCACGCGGCGTTTCGCACGAGAAAGCAGGGGCATGACGACGAGCGAAACGCAGGCAAGGATGATTCCAGGAAGGCTATGTTCGGGAGCCTTTTTGTCTATCAAGTTGCTTACAGCTTCATAACCTACGTAAGCCGCCAGCGAGAGGAAACATGCACCTACGATCCTAAGCGTTATTCGCTCGATTCGCTCTCGGCGATGTTCCTCCGCGTCAACGGACATACGCCACAGCAGCGCAGCTCCCGACGTAACTTCGATGAAGCTGTCCACGCCAAAACCGACAAGGGAGATGCTGCCGGCAAATGTTCCCGCCACAACTGCAACGATCCCTTCGAGGCTGTTCCAGGCGATGGTGAAATACTCCAGCCGCTTTCCCCGCTGAGCAAACACGTGGCGTTCCAAGGCAAGCTCAACCATGAGCACAAGAATACCAGCATTCGAGCAACATCTTCTCCTTGGACGCGAGTTGTTGCTCCCCACTTGGACGTATAACGCAGCGCTTATCGGACAAGTTGTGGTCAGTCGTGGAAGGGTCGTGGAATTCTGCCACGCGTGGATCAAAAGCAAGCTGGGGCTGCGACAGTTTCGCGTCCGAGGGTTGGTGAAGGTACACATGGAAATGCTGTGGGCCGGTCTCACCTATAACTTGCAGCACTGGATCCGCTTGAGGAAACTAGAAGCCGCCGCAAGCTGAAAAGAGCGGAAAAACAACCCCACCGAGATGGGCCAAAGCGATCCACAAAAACACGCGCGCTGACTCTTTTGCTGAGAGCACGATGGGTTTCTTCACAGCTTCGTTTTCAGGGTGCGGGTTTCTAAATTCAGGTTGCCGGATCGGTCAATCCCGCCAGGGGGTTCGGTTCGTCCGGCCGGACTCGGACGACTACGCGCTTATTCAACAGCATCTCGATCCAGAGTCGAAGTCCGATCATGATCGCCATCGGCAACGGGTGGGTCTTCCAATAGCCTCGGTAAACCCGCGCCACTTCACTTCGGTCGGTAATGATTTGGGCAGTGCCCGAAATCGCGGGACCGTCCTCGCTCCCCACATAACACGTGACACGCGGATTCCTTCGTGCTCGCTTCACCTTGTAAGAATTCCCCGGAGTGAGGAATTCGATCTGTCCGCCATTCACAATGAGCCACACCTGTATTTTCTTCAGTTCGCCGGATGCCTTGAAGGAGCCGAACCACTGCGTGTGTCGTTTGAGGGCGCGTTGCAGTTCTGGGGTCATAGGCCGGAATCTCAGACTTAGGCATGCTACTAAAAGACATTTCTCAGAACTGTGCAATTTGGAACACTCGTTACCCAGTGTCGGATTGAAGCAGCTTTGGATTGGGCACGTTTTCTCCCGCTTTGGCACTAGTGGACTTCAAGAATTGGCCGAGGGCGGCGCGGTAGGCTGTCAGCGGGACGTACCAAAGGGCGCAGCAGTGCTGCGCCCTACAAAAGCTGACGGTCAGGGCAATTGGGCGAGAACGGCAACGTCGAACTTTGTATAGTACTTCTTCACATCATTGGCTCCGTACTTGTCGCCGAATTTCTTAACCACGGACGAGACCTCTGTGGCATCCGTAATAGGAACGGCCTGAAGTTTCACCACCGCGCCGTGCGCATCGATCTGAAACGACGGGCTCTTCAGTATGTTCTTGTACCACTGTGTATCCGAACCCTGCACCGGCAGCAGGTAAAGCTGATCGCCTTCCAATACGAACCACACCGGGATGGAAATCGTGCGTCCTGAATTCCTGCCAGTCACACTGATTTGGATTTCGCGATAACGGGAAAGGCGGTCTTTTAGAGCATCGTTTCGCGCTGGCATGTGCACCTCCTGCGGCAACCTCACGAAGGATGATGGTAGCGCGGGACGCCGAAAATGAGTTTAAGATAGTGCCGGGTGACGCTCGATAAGAACGAAGGCATTGTCAAGAGACGCTTTTCGCCCACGCTTCAACCCTGCGGTCCAGCTTGCACTGACCAAGTCCACCCACCCGTTAGCCCGCTGCAGTCCGTTCCCTCAGGGCATTGGCCAAAACCAGCACCGCTCCGCTAAACAGCAGGGTGTCTGCGAAATAGTTCAACGAGACAAGGTCGGTGGGACTCGCCACTAGAATAGGCAGGTAAACAAACAACACGAGAAGCAGAATCATTATGCCCAAACAGGTTGCCCGCCAGCCGCGCTTTCTTGTTGACGATGAGGGCTACCCCGGCGGCGACCAGCACCGTGCCCGCTAGATAAGCCCACGGCTCGCGTCCGGGAACCCACACCGGGATGATTTCTTGCAGCGGAACTCCTGGAGCAAACTCTGGATGCAGAAAATGTTCGACGCCATAGAACACTGCGGGTATGGCGACGAAAAATCGTCCGACGGTTACAAGCCCGGGCACGCCGCTTGTGCGCCCGCTCCTCCCAGGAGATCCCGCATAAGCAAAAACGCCGCCGCTGAAGGCAATCTCCCGCAGCGTGAGGGTCCAAAAAAGCCGATTGCTGGGGTGTGCCAGGAGGCCGGGTATGTCGATCAAGAGTACGAATGAAAAAAACATGGCGCCCAAAAGCGTTGCCGCCAACGGCGACTGGATCTGGACGGTGATGCTCAGGGCTGCGGCGATCAGAGCGACTCCCACGAAGGAGACCCAAAACGCCTGCGCCGGAATCCAGCGCGGAACGATGTTCGCGATATCCGCCCGTATTGGTAAAATGCTCCGTTCCGAACACGGCCAGCGGAATCGCCAGAAACAATCGCCCGAACGGCATGATCTTATCGAGCCCGTGCGTTTGCGGTAGCTCGTCTTTGAGGATCTTTACCAGGCCGGCGACCAGCAGCAGGGATCCAGAGAAATACAGCCAGAAGATCCCGCTCGGTAACCGGAAACCCGCAAGCGCAGCCGCAAGACGGGCGTTAGCGAAATCCACGAATTCGAAGAGCATCCCGTTGGCCGCCAATCGTCATCACTGAAACAGCTTTGGGTTGGGCACGTTTTCTTCCGCTTTGGCACCAGTGGACTTCAAGAATTGGTCGAGGCGGAGGAATTTGCGGCCGAGGGCGCCGGAGTAGGCGGACCATTCGGGCTCGCCGGAATCGAGCGCCAAGGCGGCGCGGGCGGCGGCGAGCTTGGAATCGAGGTCATCGAGATAGTGGAAGACCAGGGCTTCGCGAATCATGGGGAGTTTGGGCGAGCCGAATTCGTACTGGCCATGATGGCTGATAAGGAGATGTTGAACGACAGTCTTCAAATTTGCGGGGAAACCTTCGATGGCGTCCATGGCTTTGGAGACGGTTTCGAACTCCATCAGGATGTGGCCGAGGAGCTGGCCTTCGACGGTGTAGCCGATAGCGCGGTCGTAACAAAGTTCGTCGAGCTTGCCGACGTCGTGCAGAATCGCAGCAGTCAGAAGAAGATTGACATCGAGCTCGGGATAATGCGCGGCGGCTTGCTTCGCGAGGCCGCACAAACTTAGGACGTGCTCGATGAGGCCGCCGAGATAGGCGTGGTGCATCACTTTGGCGGCGGGAGCGCGCTTGTACTTCGGTGCGATTGCCGGATCAGAAATAATTCCAGTCACGAGTTTGTTCAGCCAGGGATTGGAGATGGAGGCGGCGAATTCCTGGAGCTGCGCGAAGAGCTTTTCGACATTTTCCTTGGTGTGCGGGAGAAAGTCGGCGAGGTCGATCTCCTCGGGCTTGGCAAGACGAAGCTGCAGGAGCGCAAGCTGCGGCCTGTTGCGGTAGATTTCGACGCGGGCGTTCACCTTGACGAAATCGTCGCGACTGATGTCCTTGGCCACGACGTCGAATTGATCCCACATACGCGCTTCGATGGTGCCGCTGCGATCGCCAAGCTCGAGGCGCAGATAGGGCTTGCCTTCGCGAGTGTTGCGAATCTCTTTTTCATGAACAAGGAAAAACGTAGTGATGGATTGTTCGGTGTTGAGATCGGTGACGAAAGGCGTTTTCATTTGAAGGATGACGCCGAGCCGGAGCGTTTGCCGAAGAGCAAGAACTTCTTGTGGCCCTTCTTGCTCTTGGTCACTTCGGGCGTAGCGCTGACTTCCTGAATCTCGGAGCCTCCGCCGCCGGCGATGTCCTGATAGCCGGGTTTGATCACCACGTAGCTCTGCTCGCGAAGAGTCTTGAGATATTCGCGCATGGCGGGTTCCATACGCGCGCTGTAGAGCTTGTCCATGATTTCATTTTTGACTTTGGCGAGGGATTGTTCGCCTTCGTCGTAGTGCTCCAGGACTTGCAGAACCAAGTAGCCCTGCTTGGTTTCCATGACCTCGGTCAGTTGATTGCGCTTCATCTGGAAGACTTTGTCTTCGAGTTCCTTGGAAAGTTCGCCGCGCTTGTAGATGCCGAGAAAACCGCCCTGGCTCTTGGTGCTGCCATCGGAAAGGCGCTTGGCGATTTCGCCGAAGTCCTCGCCGTCCTGGACGCGCTTGAGAGCAGTTTCCGCTTTTTTCTTCAGGTCAGGGAGTTCTTCCGGCTTCTTCCCTTCCGTGCTGACCACAATCTCGCGCAGCGCCACTTGCTCGGGACGCACGAACTCACCCTTGTGCGCTTCGTAATACTTCGACACTTCTTCGTCGCTGATGGTGACGTGCGAACCGACTTCGCTGCTGATCACGCGCTGCGTCAGCAGAGTGTTGCGAATGTTGTTCTTGAAATCCTCCCAGTTCATGCCCTGGCCGGAGACGGCCTTTTCTAGCTCTTCCATGCTGGCCAGTTTGTTGTCGGTGCGAATGGCATCGAGCCGCTTAATGAGCTCCGGCTCGACGTTCACACCCATGTCCTTGGCACGCTGGACCAGGAGGGACTGATCGACGAGGTCGCGGAGAGCGTGTTTCTGGCGATCTTCGATGTCGGTCTGCAATTGGTCCGGAGTGCAGCGGTTCTGGCATTCGGACTTGGCTTCTTCCACGGCAGTCTGGCGCGCCTTGTCGTACTCCGAGCGCGTAATGATTTCATTGTTGACGCGGGCGATGATCTCCTCGACGGTCTTTCCGGCATCGGGATTAACGGGTTTCGGAGCGGCGGGCTTTGCGGGCTTTTCGGATTTTGCCTCGGGGGCGGCCATCCCCGGCTTTTCAAGAGTGGGCGCGGGCACCGGCTTCGGCTGAGAACCCTGCGGCTGATCCTGTGCCGCGAGCGGCATGGCGGCGCAGAACGCGATAACAACTAGTTTTCGCATCAATTCCCTCACGTCCAAAGTTTAGCCCTGCCCCTGAAGGCCGAGCAATACGTTTCTCAAAGCCGCGGGGATGGATTCGCCCCGCTTGACTTCCATCCAGAGCACGCCACTGGGATCGAGCTTAATGCCTGTACGAGAGCGTACCACGGAGACCAGTTTGGCCGGGTCCAGGGTTGTCTCGGGATGGAAGCGGACGGCGATGCGGGTCCCCTGGCGTTCGATGGCGGAAATTCGCAAGCGCTCACACATGGATTTGAGGGCGGCGTACTCCAAAAGGTTTTCTACAGAGGAAGGCGGAGTGCCGAAGCGGTCTTCGAGCTCCTTGCGCACGTCCTGCTTGTCTTCTTCGGAGGCGATCGAGGAGATGCGTTTGTAGGTGCGCAGGCGGAGGTTTTCGCTCGGAATGTAATCCTGCGGGATACGCACGTCAAAGCCGAGGCTGAGGGTGGTGCGAAGATCAGGAGCGACTTCTTCGCCCTTCAGCTTGGAGACGGCGCGCTCCAGCATCTGGCAATACATATCGAAGCCGATGGCTTCGATATGGCCGTGCTGCTGGCGGCCAAGCATGTTGCCAGCGCCACGCAATTCGAGGTCCAGAGCGGCAATGCGGAATCCGGCGCCCAGTTCGCTGAACTCCTTCATGGCGGCGAGGCGTTTGCGGGCAATTTCAGAAAGCGAGGTGTCCGGAGGGACGAGGAGATAGGCATAGGCGCGCTGGGCGGAACGGCCGACGCGGCCACGGAGCTGGTAGAGTTCGCCGAGTCCGAGGCGGTCGGCGCGATTGATCAAGATGGTGTTGGCACGGGGAATGTCCAAACCGTTTTCGACGATGGTTGTTGCCACGAGGACGTCGGCTTCATCGCGAATGAATTTCAACATTACGCTTTCGAGTTCTTTTTCGGCCATTTGGCCGTGGGCAACTACGACACGCGCTTTGGGAACGAGCTCCTGCACCATGGCTCCCAAGGAATAGATGGACTCGACGCGATTGTGAATGAAGAAGACCTGGCCGTCGCGAGCGAGCTCGGTTTCGATGGCGGTTTGCACCAGTTCTTCCTGAAAAGGGGCGACGACCGTTTGAATGGAGAGACGGTCGCGCGGAGGAGTCTCGATGACGGACATGTCGCGAAGACCGACTAGCGACATGTGCAAAGTGCGCGGAATAGGCGTGGCGGAGAGCGCGAGTGCGTCCACGTTCTTTCGCATTTCCTTGAGGCGCTCTTTGTGAGCGACACCAAAACGCTGCTCCTCGTCGACGATGAGAAGACCGAGGTCGGCAAACCTAACGTCTTTCGAAAGAAGGCGGTGCGTACCGATGACAACGTCAACCTTGCCCGCTTCCAGATCGGCGAGAACTTTCTTCTGTTCAGCGGCGCTGCGGAAGCGGCTGAGCATTTCGATGCGCGCGGGGAAAGCGGCAAACCGTTTCTTAAAAGTTTCGAAATGCTGGAAGGTGAGTACGGTGGTGGGCGCGAGGAGCGCGACCTGTTTGTTATCGACAACCGTTTTGAAGGCCGCGCGCATAGCGACTTCTGTCTTGCCGTAGCCGACGTCACCACAAAGCAAGCGGTCCATGGGCTCGGCACGTTCCATGTCGCGCTTGATGTCGCGGATGGCGGTGACTTGATCGGCGGTTTCTTCAAACTCGAAGGCATCCTCGAATTCGCGCTGGAAATTGCCATCCGGTGAAAAAGCAAAGCCCGCGGTGGTCTTGCGCTGCGCGTAAAGCGCGAGAAGCTGGTCAGCCATATCTTCGACGGATTTGCGCACGCGGGTCTTGCGAGCGTTCCAAACGGTGCCGCCCAGTTTGTCGAGCGGAGGATGTGTGCCTTCCAGGACGCGGTAACTCTGGACAAGATCCATGCGTTCGAGGGGAACGTAGAGACGCGCATCGTCAGCGTATTTCAGCAACATGAATTCGCCGCTGTACCCACCGGATTCGATCTGGCGAAGACCCTCGAACTGGCCGATGCCGTGATCCACGTGGACCACATAGTCGCCGGGTTTCAATTCGGCAAAATCGCCAAAGAAACCGGAAGTGCGAATTTTCCGACTGGGGCGCTCGACGGTAGGCGTGACGTCGAAGAGATCGGCATGGCCAAAAAGGGTAAGGCGCGCGTCGGGAAACGTGACGCCTTCGGCGAAGGGCGCGCGAATCAGCAACATGGCCGCGGATTCGTGGGCGCCCTCGGCAGTAAATCCAGCAGCGGCATCTTCCGATTCACCGAGAACGTAGGGCACTTCATATTCGCGGCAGATGTCGGCAAAGCGTTCGATCTCTCCGGTGCTTGCGGCCGTCAGGAAAACGGTTCCGCCGGATGCGAACTGGGACTTGACATCTCCCATGCAAGCAACCACATCGCCGTGAAACCGGGCGCTGGGGCGGGAGGAGAGCTCGAACTGCGGCGTGGAGCCGATTGCCAGAGCGAGCTGCTCGATGTGAATTTGCGAGGTTTTTTCGAGAGCCGTAGCAAATTGCTCTTCGGTCCAAAAATAGTGAGCGGCGGTGGGCGAGTTGGCGTGGCCGTGACGCTCGTAATTTTCAGTTGCGGCGGCTAGATGCTTCGCCGCAGCTTCCCGCAAAGTTTGCGGCTCATCGAGGAAGACGATCGGCCGCAAAGAACTTTCGGCGAGCTCAAACAACGTGCTCGGTCCGGGTTCGCTGGCGGGGCCAAAATACGATGGCGTCTCCCAGGCGGCAGCGCTCAGGTCAGCTTGCTCCGGCGCGGGGAGAGACCATTCGGTCAAAGGCAAGAACGTCGTGCGAACGACGGGAGCGATCGAGCGTTGGGTGCGCGCGTCAAATTCGCGGACCGATTCGACGGTGTCACCGAGCAGCTCGATGCGCACGGGGCGAGCCGCTTCCGGTGAGAAGACATCGATAATGCCGCCTCGTACGGCGAACTGCCCCGGCAGTTCGACCATTTCCGTTCGCGTGTAGCCTACGGAGCCCAGATGGGAAATCAATTCTTCGTGAGGAATCTCGGTGTCTTTCGCCAATGTGCGCGTGAGGTAAAGGTAGGCCGCCGGATCCTGGTAACGCCAGAGAGCGGCGGCGATGGGGGCGATGACTAAGGAGATTTGTCCATCGGCGACGCGAAAGAGAGTGGAAGCGCGACGCTCGAGAATGTCGGGGTGCGGGCCCTGCGATTCCCAAGGCAACCGGTCGAAAGCAGGGAGAGTGGCGACGCCTCCCGTGGCACCTGGAAAAATGCCGCTGAAGAAGCGCAACGTTTCCGCAAGGGCTTCGGCGCGGCGATTGGAGTCGGTGACAAAAAAAGCCGGACGCCGAAGAGCATGCGTTAAATAAGCCACGACGATGGCCTTGGCCACATCGTGCAAGCCGGTGATGGAAATATGGTTCGCCCCGGAGCGCAAAGCGGCCAGCGCGCCTTCCATCGCGGCATGGCGAAGCAAGGCCTCCAATCGCTCGCGGACGGCGGGAAGTATCATGCGTAGTTGATCAGGATTGCACGCGAGAGGTGCGCGCCCCTTCGCGTATCTTCCGCAGAATGGCCGAAGTGGAATAGCCCTGGACCACGGGAATGGAGACGACGCGCCCGCCGGCAGCTTCCACTTCCTCGCGGCCCACGATTTGGTCGCCGGGCCAGTCGCCACCCTTTACAAGGACATCGGGGAGCAGACGAGCAATCACTTCGCGCGGCGTAAGGTCATCGAAGATCACGACGGCGTCCACGGATTCCAACGCGGCAAGAATTTCGGCGCGTTCGCGTTCCGGAAGAATAGGGCGACCTTCCCCTTTCAATTGGCGCACACTTGCATCGCTATTCAACCCAACGATCAGTGCATCCCCCAATTCGCGCGCTAGTTCCAGGCCGCGGATGTGGCCGGGGTGGAGCAAATCAAAACAGCCATTGGTGAAAACGACGCGGCGGCCGTTGCGTTTCTCACGGCCAAACCGCACAATCGCTTCCTCAAGTGTCAGGACTGACGAACTCAAAGGGTCTCCATGCAGACGGGAAGCAGCCAAAGTGATTTCTAGCGAGCAACTAGTTTACCACGCGGGGCAGGTTGCACGCCCGAAGGCCCTCTGCGGATGAAATCAGGAAAAGCCATTCGCGGGATTGCGGGGGTATTGCTCTGCGCTGGAGGACTATGGCTGGCTCTGCCGACGCCTTACAAAGAACAGACGTACATCTTCAACGCCGACGGCTGCCGACTGGAAACTACCATGGTAGAGAAGCCGGGCGCGACAGTGCAGGGTTCGGTCGTGCTGTTTCATGGAATTTCAGCGAATAAGAAGATTATGTCGTACCTGGCGCGAGGATTTGCCGAGCAGGGGATGCGCGTCTTCGTCCCAGACTTGCCAGGACACGGGCGAACGCCCGGACCGTTTTCTCCGGCGCGCGCGGAGCAGTGCGGAGAAGCACTTCTGCGCGAGCTGCTCACGCGTGGCGTGATCGATGCCAACCGCACAATTCTTGCCGGACACTCGATGGGTGGCGCCATCGCAGAACGCATCCCTGCGCGGGTTCCCGTTGCGGGCTTGATCGCTATCTCGCCAGCGCCGATGCGGGCAGAGCACGGGGTCACGGAAGAGAAGCTGCTTTTCCACAATCCACCGGAGCTGCCTTCCAATTCGCTGGTGATGGCTGGCAATGCCGCAGACCTGGTTGCCGCACAAAGGGACGCGACGGCGAAATATCTTGAAATTCCAGGCGCTTCGCACGTCAGCATTCTTTTTAGCGGCGCGGCGATGCGTCCTGCGCAGGAGTGGGCGGCCCAGGTTCTGCATACATCCCCGGTTAGCGCGTTGCCCTCTCACCGACCGCTTATCGGCGGGCTTGCCGGCTTTTTGGGAATTCTGCTGATTGCCGGGCCGTTTCTGCGGGAAGTGGCTGGGAAAAGCACGGGCACAGAAATTGTGGGGACTAGCACCGTCATCGGCATGCAGCGACTTTTACTGGAATTTGCGGCTGGCTCGGTCCTTATTGTGCTTCTCTTGCGATTTTGGATTCCGTTGAAGGCCATTAAGCTTTTTCAGGGCGACTATCTTGCCAACATTGAGCTTCTTCTCGGAACAGTGCTGGTGGTAATGCATTGGAGTCCGGTGCGGGCTGCCTTTGCAAATTCGTCCCGCCACTTCCTCGCGGCAACATTTGCCGGCCTCGTGCTGCTGCTACTCGCAACGGCGTGGTTCGATTTGACGTTTTACGAGGCGTGGCTTATCGGCGCAAAGTGGGCGCGCTTCCCATTTTTACTGGCGGTCTTGCTTCCGTATCACCTGGCCGAAGAGACGCTGCTCGGCCCAGCGCAAAGGGGAAAAAGAGGGCGCAGGCTGGCAATGGCCTTGACGCTGAGGCTCATCACCTGGATGGCCATGATGGGGGGCGTTCTCGTCCTGCACAACGGAGAAATCCTTATCGGCCTCCTAGCCCTTTATTTGGCGGTGTTCAATTTGATACAGCGGAGCGGTATGGACATAGTGCGTACTGAAACGGGTTCGGCGGGGGCGGCGGCGCTTTTCGGTGCTATACTCCTCGCGGGCTTTTGCCTGGTGATCTTTCCCCTCACCTAACGGCCCATCACGTTAGGACCCACCGAAGGAACTCACGGCGGGGGTTCCGCGCGCAGGGACGGAATTGATGGCGCTCAGCGAGACACAACTATGGCCCAGATAGCAATCGTCGGCGGCGGACCGTCCGGCGCAATGTGCGGTGAGCAACTCGCTCGCGCGGGCCATAAGGTCAATCTTTTTGACGAGCACCTGGCGTGGGAAAAACCTTGCGGCGGCGGACTGACGCACAAGGCGATCCAATGCTTCCCTTTTCTGCTCGACAATACCTATCCGAAAAAACTGGTGAATTCCGTCGAGCTGATCAGCAGCGAAGAGCATCACGCCACGCTCGAAATGCCGCACCCGATCGTGATCTATTCGCGAACGGTGCTCAACGGAATGCTGCTGGACCGGGCGCGCGATGCCGGTTGCAACGTGCAGCGCTCGCGGGTGATGAGCGTAGACACGGCTGCACCGAAGCCACGCTATTGCGTGGAAGGCGAATGGAAGGAAGCCGATTTTCTGGTTCTCGCGGCCGGTGCACGCAATCAATTACTCCCCGAAACACGCGCATTGCAGCGGGACGAGCTGGAGATGACGCAGGGCTACTTCGTGCCGCAGACGAGAGATTCCATCACCATCAAATTCCTGCCTCAGTTTGAAGGCTACATCTGGTCGTTCCCGCGCTGCGATCATCTCTCGGTAGGCATTTGCGGGAGCATGTCCTCGCATTCGAGCGCGGAGTTGCGAGGACACCTGCAAGATTTTGTTGAGAAACATGACATACCGACGGAGGGCGCAAAGTTTTACAGCCATGTACTGCCGTCGCCCAAGGAGAGGACGCTTTCCGAGCGAAATGTCGTCGGAAAGAACTGGGCGCTTATCGGTGACGCGGCGGCCTGGGTCGATCCGCTCACCGGCGAGGGACTCTTTTATGCCATTCGGTCCGGCGAACTGCTGGGTCGCTCTCTCGCGGCAGGCTGCCCCGAAAAATACCCGGCTTGGGTGAAGGCGACCTTCTCCGCCGAATTGGAGTTCGCGGCGCGCATCGTGCGTCGGTTCTATCGCGGCTCGTTTCTGGGCAGCGCGGTCACAACGCGCATGGTGCAGTTCATGCGCCGCAGCCCCGTGTTCCGGCAATTAATGGGCGACCTGTTCAGCGGCACTCAGGATTACACCAGTCTAAAGCGAAGACTGTGGGGCCATTTGGGGATCACCATCAGCGAGTTCATCTCCAGTGTCTTGAGCCTGGATCGGCCCCCCAGAGCCAGCGTGCCTCGCGCGGGAACTGCTGGCGACTGAAGAAATTCGCTCCCTCCGCAGCGTTTTCACAATATAGTTGTACCGTCGCACGCGGCATCTAATCCCCAGAGAGTACACTTCGTCCAAAATCATGGCTACGGCAATAGCACCCCCAATACCCGCCAAGAGTGAGAAGCACAAGAAAACCGCGTGGAAGAATCTTCCCGACGTCTGGACGCTGATGAAGCCGAGGCGTGGGCTCCTGGCGCTGGGCTTTGTGCTCATGGCCATCAATCGACTCTCTGGATTGGTCTTGCCTGCTTCTACGAAGTATCTGGTGGACAACGTCATCAGCAAGCGGCAAATCCAGATGTTGACACCAATCGTGGCGGGCGTACTTGGCGCAACTGTTATTCAAGGACTGACTTCCTTCACGCTGACGCAACTGCTCTCCAAATCCGCGCAAAAAATGATTGCGGACTTGCGACGGCAGGTGCAGGCTCATATTGGACGCCTCCCCGTTTCGTTTTACGACGCTAACAAGACCGGGGCTCTGGTCTCACGCATCATGAGCGACGTCGAAGGCGTGCGAAACCTCATTGGCACGGGCCTGGTTGAGTTTGTGGGCGGGATTATGACCGCGGTGATCGCGCTGCTGTACTTGATTCATACCAGCGTGACCATGACCGCAGTCGCGTTTGGCATCCTGCTGGTTTTCGGATACGGAATCAACAAAGCCTTCGCGACGATTCGTCCGATTTTCCGCGCGCGGCCGAAGATCAACGCCGAAGTTACGGGCCGCCTTACCGAATCGCTCAGCGGCGTTCGCGTGGTGAAGGGTTACCACGCCGAGGAGCGTGAAGAGGGCGTGTTCGCAGGCGGGGTTCAGAGGCTGCTCGATAATGTTCTGAAAACCCTTACAGCCACTTCGCTGATGAGTCTTTCCGCCGCAGGGCTGATGGGCGTCGTCAGCGCCATTATCATGGAGCTCGGTGCGCACAAAATTCTGGGCGGAACGATGACGCTGGGAACCTTTTTCGCGTTCAACATTTTTTTGGGCTTGCTTGTTGCTCCCGTCTTTCAAATCGTGGCTATCGGGACGCAGATTACCGAGGCCATCACCGGTTTGGAGCGCACGCGCGAAATTTTGAATGAGAAGCTGGAAGATGATGAGCCGAGACGCACGGCGACAGTCAATCGCGTGAACGGACTGGTGGAGATGGAAAACGTCAGCTTTGCTTACGACACGCGGAAGGAAGTTCTTCACGAAGTCAGTTTCTGTTCCGAGCCGGGAACCGTCACGGCACTCGTAGGTCCGTCGGGAGCGGGAAAATCCACAATCATCGGGCTGATTGCGGCATTTTATGTGCCTTCGAGCGGGCGCGTTCTGATCGACGGCGTGGACCTTTCAACAGTGAAACTGAATTCCTATCGAACGCAGCTTGGCGTGGTACTGCAGGAAACTTTCCTCTTTGATGGAACGATCCGAGAAAATGTGGCTTTCGCGCGGCCCAATGCGACCGAAGAAGAGATCCTCGCCGCTTGCCACATCGCGCGCGTCGACGAATTTGCAGAGTCTTTTGAGAGCAAATACGACACGGTCGTTGGCGAGCGCGGGGTAAAGCTCTCCGGCGGGCAGAAGCAGCGCGTCTCCATTGCGCGGGCGATTCTGGCCGATCCGCGAATCCTGATTCTTGACGAGGCCACTTCCAGCCTGGACTCGGAATCGGAGGCGCTGATTCAGGAAGGGCTGCGCTACCTCATGAAAGGGCGCACAACGTTCGTAATCGCGCACCGGCTTTCCACGATTCGACGCGCCGACGAAATTCTCGTCGTGGAGGCGGGACGCGTCATTGAGCGCGGAACGCATGAGATTCTATACGCTCTTGGTGGCCGCTATTACGATCTCTACACCAAGCAGCACGCCGTCGAGGCCAATCTATTCCTCGCGCCGGGCGAAGGCAGTGACCAGGATGACTCCACAGGCGTAGAAATTCAGGCCAGCGGGAATAGCCGGAGCGATGCCGCTCTACCCGACGCCATCCGCATCATTCGCGGGCAGTCCAGCTAAGTTATCCTTCCGGATCATTCTTTGCGCAAATGCGCAGGTCGATGCCATTCTTTATTGATGACGAGCCGCGATCCTCACCGCTGTCGTTCGATTTGCCAGCAAAGTGCGAGTGCCGTTCCAAACCAGCTGGACTCCCGCGAACATCGCGACCATGGCGATAACTAATTTTAGCTTTCGCGCCGGAACGTGCCATGCCAGTGCACATCCGAACACAACGCCCGGGACTCCCCCGGCCAGGAGTTGGAGAAGAACCGCAGAGTTAATCGCGCCAAACTTCCAATGAAACGCGCCGCCGATCACGGCGAGGACGAGGCCAAAAATCAAGTCCGTGCCAATGACTTGTGGCGGCGTCATTTCCGAGTAGTTCAAGAGCAGAACGGTGCCGAGCGCACCCGCTCCGGCGGAGGAAAACCCGGATTCCACGCCGATGGGCAGAGCAAGCCACGGTAACCAACGGGAATTCTTGCGAGCGAAACCTGGATTCTGTACGCGGGGAGCAAACGTAACGCTGGAAGACGCGGCGAGTAAGACTCCGAGCAGGATGATGACGACCGGATTTCTCCCCTCCTGCCCTATGAGCCGGAGTACCAACGTGCCGAGCAGGAGACCGGGGATCGCTCCGAGGAGAAGCAGCCACAAGTATCGCGCATGAAAGTTTCTTCCCAGGAGATAAAACGGGGCGGCGATCAGGCGCAACACGCCCGCGAAAACGAACGCTGTGCCCACTGCTTCACCAGCGGTCAGCCCTACAAGCAAAATGAGAGCAGGAACGGTGAAGCTGCCGCCGCCAATGCCGGTTAGACCAACAGCGATGGCGATGAGAAAGCCAATAAAGAGATTCATGCGTCAGCCCGCTTTGAAAACGTGTGAATACCGCACTCCAACTTAGTTCCGCCCCAGCGCCCGGACCTGGGGTTGTTTGGGTCTGTCGGCACCGCAGTGCAAGGCTGGCATCCAATGCTGAGATAGCCTTCGTCGTACTGAGGAAGGTGGCTAATGCCATTCGAGTTGGTGTAGTTCCAAACCTGTGCCCCGTTCCAGTCGGCGAGAAGGCTGACCTTCCAGAGTTGTTTGCCAGTGGGGAGACGGTGAAGCTCAACCTTCTTGAGGCTCTTACGCGTTGGGGACTGCTCCCGGCGCAAGCCGGTGAACCAAACGTCGAACGGTTCCAAGGCACTGAGAAGAGGTTCGACTTTGCGCAATTGGCAGCAGCGAGTGGGATCGGACTGATAAAGAATGCCAAGCGCCGATTCCTGCTCAGTCACGGTTCGCGCCGGCAAGACGTTAATCAGGTGTAGTGACCACTCCTTCGCAAGGCGGTCGCGGTATTCGTAGGTTTGCGGGAAGTGATAGCCGGTATCCAAGAACAACACGGGCACATCTGGAATGCGCTTGCGCAGAATATGCAGGACCGCCATGTCTTCGGCTTGAAAGCTGCTGGTCAGACAGGCGCGGGCGTTCTCGTTAGCGGCAAGCACGGCGTCCAGAGCCTGTTCCGGCGCGAGATTCTCAATTGCCTCGGCGATGTGGTCGACGTTCATTTAATTCACCTTTCGCTAAATCTTTCGCGGTTCATCAACAAACTTCAGAGACTGGGCAAAGGCGTGGACGTGCCCGACTACTTTTTCTTCGTCGAGATGGAGTTCTGGCGCGCCGGTAATATCCAAAAACCGATTGTCGAATTCCAGCGCGATTTGGTGTTTTGTTTCCTCCGCAAGGGTGTCACCGGAATAGAGGACAATGATGCCTGCACACCGCACTACGCGGACCGTCTCGAAAAGCGCATCTCCGAGGAGTTCGGCATGACTCAGCTGTAAGGCCTCGAAACCGAGGTCGAAGAGGAAACGTTCCAGCCGTTCTGCAAGAAGGGCACGGCCTTCGAGTAGAACAACGCCTGGAAAATGGCCATGACGCGCGTATCGTTCCTCGGGCGCCACCGGAGTTTCGCCTACGGCGAAGGAAGCAAATTCATCTTCAGGCTGCCCTGCGATTTCCGTCGCCGCGAGGTCCTTCTGAATCATCCCCGCTCCCACGGTTGCGTTGGTGGCCGCATCGATCAAAATGAAGCTGCCGGTCGTCCGGTTACTGGAGTAGGGATCGAAAAACAGAGGGACATGTGTCTCAAAATCAACAGAACCGATTTCATTCATCTCCAAACGAGTCGCCGACTCCGCCGCTAAGGTATTGACATCGACGCGATGGCGGATGCGGAGCGGCCGGATCTTCGTCTGCCGGCTGGTGTGTTTGACAAGATAGGTGCGGCCCAATTCGAGAGGCACCTCGTGAAGCCACACGACGCTGGCGTGAAATTTTCTTGAGACTTTGAGCATCTGGTCAGGCGAAACCAGCATGTCGCCCCTGCTGAGGTCGATCTCCTCATCCAACTGCAAGGTCACAGACATGGAGGAAGTAGCCTGCGCCAGTTCACCGTCGTAGGTTACTATGGAGCGCACGCGCGTTTTTCGTCCCGAAGGAAGCGCCACGACGGGATCGCCAGGACGGATGGCCCCGCTGGCGATGCGGCCGGCGAAACCCCGAAACGTGGCGTCTGGACGAATCACGGTTTGCACTGGGAAGCGAAAGGCTTGCAACGAATCCTTTTCGGGAAGAGAAACAGTTTCAAGATGCTCTAGCAAAGTTGGGCCGTGATACCAAGGCATGCGCTGACTGTGGTCGACGACGTTGTCTCCGTTCAGTGCGCTAATCGGCACGCAATCCACGTTGACAATTCCTAACTGAGTCGCGAGGGTCACGAAGTCGTCCTGCAACTTGCGGAAGACATCTTCGCGATATTCGACCAGGTCCATCTTGTTCACGGCGGCAAGTACGTTGGAGATTCCCAGCAATGACGTAATGAAAGCGTGACGGCGCGTTTGCGGGAGGAGTCCTTTTGTTCCGTCGATCAAAATAACCGCCAAGTCCGCCGTGGACGCGCCCGTAGCCATGTTTCGGGTGTACTGCTCATGCCCCGGAGTATCAGCGATGATAAATTTGCGACGAGAAGTGGCGAAATACCGGTAAGCGACATCGATGGTGATGCCCTGCTCACGTTCCGCTCGAAGACCGTCCGTCAGCAAAGAAAAATCAACCGGACCACTGGAGCGGTTGATGCGGCTCTTCTTCACGGAGGCCAGCTGATCTTCATAGACGGCCTTGGAATCGTGCAGGAGACGCCCGATCAGGGTGGACTTGCCGTCGTCGACGCTTCCGGCTGTAGTGAAGCGAAGAAGATCGGTGTTCAGGTGCTGCTCAAGAAAGGCTGAGAAGCCGTCCTGAGGCGCGTTCTGCACGGAGGAGATCATCAGAAGTAGCCCTCGCGCTTCTTGAGTTCCATGGAACCTTCTTCATCGTGGTCGATGGCCCGGTTTTCGCGTTCAGAGCGGCGGAACGAAACTATTTCCTCGATAATCTTCGGCAAGGTATCAGCTTCGGAACGGATCGCCCCGGTGCAGGGAGCGCAGCCGAGAGACCGCATGCGGCACTTTAGTCTTTGCGTTTTCTCTCTGGGTAGAAGCTGCGCGAGGTGATCGATGACCACAATGGAGCCGTTACGAAAAACGACATCGCGCTCCTTGGCGAAGTAAAGAGGAACGATGGGAATTTGTTCCGCGTGAATGTAGAGCCACACGTCGAGTTCGGTCCAATTGGAAAGCGGAAATACGCGAATGCTTTCCCCTTTGTTGAGGCGAGAGTTGAAAATATTCCACAATTCCGGGCGCTGGTTCTTCGGGTCCCACTGGCCCAGGGAATCCCGGAAAGAATAGATGCGCTCTTTGGCGCGTGATTTCTCCTCGTCACGGCGCGCCCCGCCGAACGCCGCGTTGAAGCCGCCCTCTGCCAGCGCGTCCAGGAGCGACTTCGTTTTCAGCAATCCGCAGCATTTCTGCGTGCCGAGTGAATAGGGGTTTGCGCCGGCGCCGAGCGCTTCCTGATTTTTGTGAACAATGAGCTCGGCGCCAATCTGCCGGGGATAGGAGTCACGGAAGGCGATCATCTCTGGGAATTTGTAACTGGTGTCCACGTGCAGCAGCGGGAAAGGAATTCTTCCGGGGAAAAAGGCCTTTTGCGCCAGGCGCAGCATGACCGAAGAGTCTTTTCCGATCGAATAGAGCATCACCGGATGCGCGAATTCGGCAGCCGCCTCGCGGAGAATGTGAATGCTCTCGGACTCCAACGCTCGCAGGTGATTGAGCCGGCGAGACGCGAGCGTCGCAGTTTTGATTGTTCTTCCGGGCTCGAGTTCCGGCTGCCGGACTAAGACTTCGGATACGTTGGTCATCAGTGTTCCCCAAAAATAAAAAAACCACCTGCCGGAATATCTGGCGGTGGGTGCGCTTCAATCTTGGAGGAGAGAGCTGTTAGAAAGCTGGCTTCCCACCCAAACAAGACGCGGCGGCCGTCACCGTTGGGTGCGGACAACAACAAACGCCGATTAATTGGATGGAAGTCATTCCGTTATCGAGGATACCTGCTGGTCCTTAGGCTGGCCAATCATCTTTTTGGCTTGATGACATCAATAATTCAGATGCTCGCTGAGCATGCTCGGTTACGCGGTGGGGCGGCGAACGATCAACTTCTTCGTCGCTGGGGGTGGAATCAACGTTGCCATCTTGCGGATCATGGCCAGCACCAGCCGCTTGTCCCCCTCGGAAAGCGTGGTGCTGTACTTCTTGATCTCGGCCAGGAAGCGGATTTCGTCCTGCGAAAGCTCCCCAAGGGCTTTTTGCGTTTCGCGGTCGCGCGGAGTTTCTGTTCCGGGGAAAAAGTCCGCCAAAGAAATATCCATGGCTTCCGCGATTTTGGCAAGCGTTTCGAGGGACGGGACGGTGTGCCCGTTTTCGACCCTTGAAAGGTAACAACGCAGCAGTCCGGTGCGGCGCTCAATGTCGCCCTGCGACAGGCTACGCTGGCTCCGATAGCTCTTAATCACTTCTCCGATATTCACTCGAGGCTTTTCTTTGGGCATGGTCTCTCCACTAGAGGGGGTAGCTTACTCACTAACAGCAGGAGTGGCAAGGGGGATTTTCTGGTGGGTGGTTCCAATCCGATAACGGCCGGGAGAAACGCGCTGGGGACATGCCCACACGCCAGAGACAGAGGCAAGAAAAAGGCGTGATGAAGCTCGCCTTTTTTGAACCAGTTTTTTCGCCTAACCGCAGAAATTACCCTTACTTTTGCGTCGCCGCTACCGTTGCCGGCTGCTGCAGACGGAATTCCAGGAGCGTCTCGCTCGGCACCTTCACCTGCTGACCTTTGGTCAAGACCTGAACGCCCGCGCCGGCCGCCGAGCCCACGCCCGCGCCGATTGCCGCGCCCTTGCCGCCACCGGCGATCGCACCAATGATGGCGCCCGCTACCGCGCCACCCCCAACTTTCTTAGCCGTGTTGGAGCCGCGGCCCTTCCCTTGGAGGCTGTAGTCGCTGCTGACAACCGGATAGTCCTTGCCATCGATCACGATCCGCGTGAGTTCGAGCTGCAATTCAGAGCTGCCGGAAAAGTGCCCGGCTTCCTTGGCTTCGGCCAGCCGCCCGTAAACGTCCGTTCCCTTGCGGGCGACCACCGTGTTGCCAATGGTCAGGTCTGTTTCAAGGCTGGCGTGGAAGACGTCGCCCACGTGATTCTTGGAAGAATCCACACCGTCGATCATCCGCACCAGCAAGGATTGTCCCGCAGGGATGGTTACCGTCCCGCCCGGATCAGCATTCGCCACGGTTGCAACCGGGGCAGATGGCGGCGTTGGAGCTGGAGCCGCTGCTGGAACAGTATGACTGGAATTGCTGGTGAAGGTCAGCGCTACAAGGTCGGTGGTATTAAAAGTCTGAACTTCCCCATTGATCTCAAAACGTAACACTGCTTGGGTGCCCCCAAGGTACTTCCCCTTCAAAACACGGCCGTCTTTCAATTCAAGAGTATCCGCCGTCGCTGCACCCGCCATAAACAATCCGAGAGCCATCACGGCGAGAAAAGGATTCCATTTGCGCATTGTGCCCCCTCAGTTGGAAATCACAAATTCCGGTGATCTCCCACTCTCATGAACGCCCAACGTACCCGCCCCATTCTACTCTATTGGATGATAGCCGTGTGGTTCCGGGTTGCGCGCGGGGCAAAGCGCTCTCTCCAGACTTGCATGACATAGGGGTAGCGCGGAATAAAACGGGAAGAGCGTAAGTCTTAAGGAAGGTGCAGACCCCTTATCGGTAAGGCTTAGGAGGAGGAATACGTCAATCCAGAAGGAAAAAGGATCATGAGGCAACCTGCGTCGGGGCCGGTAGCCGCGGAGGACAACCAATGAATCACATTAAGCGTACGGCACCTTTAGTACGTTTCGGGGCGTTCGAGGTCAATCTGGTCTCGCGCGAAGTTCGCAAATATGGAATGCGCATCCGGCTGGAAGAAAAGCCCTTCCAAATTCTGGAAATGTTGGTCGTGGATGCTGGGCAAGTGGTCACCCGGAAGGCGCTCCAGGAAAAACTTTGGCCCGACACAGTCGTCGGCTACGAGCACGGTCTAAACACTGCCGTTAACAAACTTCGCGATTTGCTTGGTGATTCCGCACGGAGTCCCCGTTTCGTGGAGACGCTGCCCCGCCTCGGCTATCGATTCATCGGTCCGGTTACTACGTGCGAGACTAGGGCGCCGTTGGCTCCACGTTCCAACCCTCAACCATCAGTTCAGGTGTAGCACCACGGAGTGAGGCGGAATCAAATCTCGCTATGACGGACTTTTTCTCTCCGGGCAGCAGAGAGAAATAGTTGTCGCTCCAGAAGATGGGCGTGACGTCGTCCCCGCCTCTGCCGCGCGTCAGCCGCGGATGAACCATGAACGCCACGCTGTCGCCTTTGTTCTCGACTACTAGGGTGACGGTGGAGTCGGTCCCGCTCCTATGAACAGTCTTGGAGATCGTCACTCTTGCCATGGGCAGACTGTTCAATCCGGTGAGGTCACCGAACTCCTTCTGTGGCGTGTAAACGGTGTCAGATCGCTTCTCCCAGTCGAGCACGTCAGGTTTTGTAGACAACCAGTAGAAATTCTCACTGACCAGCTTCCCGGCGGAGTCGCGCAGCTCCAGCTTCAGGAAATAAGTCGGCGTCAACCCGTCCGGATTAGGAAGATCGAAGGCCTTGGTGCTGCTATCCGACCCGAGATTCAACATTGCATCCCGAGCTGCTTTTTCCTTGGCATCGATGCTGTAGATTTTCGCGCTGGCTTTCATCCCTTTGAACGTACCGTAAGTTCCGTTGATCACCGCGACGGAATTGTCGTCGTAGGAATACTGCACATGGACCGGCTCGCAAGCTTTTTTTGTCCCGAAATAGCCACCTGCCGGCACAAGGTAATAATCGTAGAGATGCCAGATCAAGGAAGGCCACGCGTTGTTCAACATCCACTGAATCACCCCGGTAGATGTGTATTTGTTTCGCGCGTAGGCTTCGAACATCGCCCGCTGTCCATCGTAGGTCATTGCTTGGGCTTTGCGCTCGTAGTCATCGAGCGAGGACGCCTGTCCATAGCGGCGGTTCAATCCTTCGGTAAAAACATTGACCGTCGTGAAGCGCTCGCCGCCGGCGTGATAATTCCAAAGGTCGTCGATTGGCCACAGATGATCCTTGGGGATGAATTTCTCCAACGATTCGCGTGGCGGAATCGCAGGCCCAGGACTTGTCTCCGTGTTGTAGCCGTAAGCGCCACCAGCTTGCGTATCGGCCAGCCAGTACACCGGAGGCACGTACTCGTAAGGGCCGGTCATTTTTACTCCCGACGGTCCACTCACGCCTGCTTTCTGCTCCGAGGCGGAGGAGACGATCGGGTTGGGCCATTCCAGCTCTTTCTCGATGTTTAGGTACACACTCTCTACTTCCGCAGGTGGTGGATTGTCGCTGCCGTTCAGCCACACAAAAACGCTCGGATGATTCCGCAGCCGGGTGATTTGGTCGCGGAGCGAAGCCGCCGCCACCGTGTTTTGGTCTCCATTCCAGTTTTTCCAGCGCTCCCAGGCATCGCAACACGTCCAGCCCGGCATGACCAAAATCCCTAACTGGTCCGTTTTCTCAAAAAACTCGTCGCGATCCAGACGCCCTTCCAGCCGGATGGTGTTCATGCCCATGTCGCGCACGTACGCCAGATCGGCATCGAGCCGCTCCGACGACCACCGGAAAAGAAGATCGGGCGCCCAGGCCGCGCCACGGATCAACACTTTTCTGCCGTTGACCTTGAACAGGCGGTGCCCTTTATCGGTCAGTTCCGAAGTAACTTCGCGTATTCCAAACATCACGCTCGTCGAGTCTGAAACTTGCTTGCCAATTTCGAATGACAGCTTCGTCGTATACAAATGCGGAGTCCCCATTTGATACGGCCACCACAACCTCGGATGCTTCAGCCTCAGCTTTGCAAATTTCTCCGGCGTGAATTTCACGATCTTCGATTCCCCGCCGCACAGTTCCACGGGCTGATGAAGTTCTTTCCCATCGAATTCCGCGCGCAATACGCCTTTCACGGGATCATTCGAAATGTTGCGCACTTCCCCACTGATAGTCAGTTCGGCAGTCCTGTATTGCACATCCAGTTTGGCGGCCACGAACGGATTCCGCACCGCAACGTCTCCGCTCGATCTGAGAAAGACTTCCTTCCAAATCCCCATGTCCTTGTCAGGCGGAGTGGGATTCCAATCGACCCAGGTAATCCCCAAGTCGTATTTTCCTGCAGCGAAGACTTCGAGCGCTATGGCATTCACGCTTCCCGGCTGCAAGTATTTGCTGACGTCGAATTCGTACGAACGATACGTCCCTGCTACGTCGTTCGCATCAGCCAACTTGTGCCCGTTGATCCAAATGTTGGCACGGTAGTTGATGCCCAGAAAATTGAGCCATTCCGTCTTCTGGACGTCTCCTGCAGGAAGAGTGAACTCCGTGCGATACCACCACGAACAACGAAAGGGACTGCCCTCCGGCATGTCCTGATTTGCAAAAAGACCTTTGTCGGAATAATTCATCCCCGGAAAAGACTTCAAGTTTGTTCCATAGTTTGGATCGGGAACCGTCTTGTCGGTCACCAGCACACCTACCACCGTTGCCGGGATGTCCGTCTTATGCCAGTTCTTCGCATCGAACCTGGCCGAGGAGATCTGTTCGCCTGTTGCCGTCGCCTCGCACGATGACTGGACCTGCCAATCCTTGTGAAGATACGTCCTCGCAGGCTGGGCTTCGGGAGCTCCAGCAACCATCATCGGAAGCAGGAGTGAGACGAACAACCCTTCCAATACAAGGGCTGAGAATTTGCTCCAACGTAGCATAGATCTCCTCAGTGGGATTCGAGATTTAGATGACAATGGACCGGAGTTCGGGGTGCGAGGAATCCGGCACACCCGATATTAAACCGATTCAACGCCAGCGTTGAAACATTTTTTTAGAGTGGAAAAAGGCACAAGAAGAGACCTCGCACAGAGCAGAGGAGAAAGTCATCGATTCGCGGGGAAAGGAGCCTGGGTGAGGTCACGCGAGGCACGACACGACCTCACCATGGGCTCTTCCCCTAGGAACAACCTGTGAAGTCCAGTTCCGCCGCGGTCGTGGTGGCTCCCGCAGTAACCTTCAGCGGCATAGCGGTCGCATCCTTACTGGTGGTTTGAGACGACGGTGAGCACATCGTGGCGTCGGACGCGGGGTTTGTGGCATCCGCTTCGACCGTGTACAGAACGTCGCCTGTTGCCGGTGAAGTGATTGTGGTCTTGCCGGCGGCGAATGTCCCTACGATCGGATTGCTCGCTGGAACGACCAATGTATAGCTTCCGCAGAAGGCGCCCTTGGGGGCTCCCGTTGGGCAGGATGTGCTCGAAGTCACCGTAACGTCGGCGGCATTCGACTTCGGAAACAGCGGAACCGTGAACGTGAGGCTTGTGCTCGATACCGTCACCGTCTGTAGCGCGCTAACGTCTGCGTCGATGGTGGCCCCCGCTGTTCCGTTAATCGCCGTGATGGTCCCCTGGATTGTTCCTGGCCCAGTCGAAGCGCCGGCTGTCGCTGGTGTCTCTGCGACGAGGGGGACTGCGCCGAGGTTCGTCCCCCCAACAACGTTTGGCACCACGGTAACGTTGTATGCCGTGCCCGAAGGGGTAAGGGCGTCTGACACGACATCAAAAACCGCGCCCACGGCAAGCGGGCAGAAACTGAAGTGGCCTGTGGAATCTGTCTGCTGCTGCATCGCGACGCGATCAACGCCGGACTTGTCCGCGAATTGCAGCGTGACGATCGCTCCGGCGATGGGTTGCGAGGTGAGGCTATCCACCATCTGCCCACTGATCCCCGTTTTGTTTTGGCTCACCACGCCCGCCGTGAGCGCAGGCTTCAAGCGAAAATCTCCATTGCCCTCCCTGATAAGGGAAGCGCACGTGTTGAAATCGATGTTGAGGTCCACCGACTGCCCCGCAGCCACATGGATCGGGCCACCCATGATTTGCCCGGGCGGAATTTTCAGCCCAGTGTTCGCCTGGCTGCTCAAATCCAGCATGTGCGTGCCGCTGCTATCCACCACACAGTTGAAGACGTCGCCGCCGAGCGGCTTGAAGCATGCGTTGCTGTCGGTTGACGGCGCCGGGCCGCTCGGAGCTGCGTTTGCCAGCAAAATCAAACGAATCTGCTGATAATCGCCCGCAGGCAGAGAGGTCGAGCCAAGTTGCTCGAGCAGGCATTGCCCCTTCGCCGGCAGATGCAAAAGATCGACTTGAACGGGAGCGGAAACCAGCTGTGGGGCGAGTTCCTGCCAGCCCGAAGAGGTGTCGTCCGCAGTCGCGCTGACATGCGCTTGAATGGAGCGAATTGTCACGAACACGCTGGAAAATGTGCCACCGGGCGCGGCCGTGCCTCCATCGGGCACGCCAGTAGCGCCGGGCGTCGCCGCCATGCAAGACGGCGGGTCGCTCACGGACACGCTTATCGCGCCCATGCTTGAGCTTTGCATCGTGGGAGTATTGCCGCCGCAACCGATGATGATCAGAGCCACCGTTGCCACGGCCAGAATCAGTAGAAAATGAGGTTTCAGACGTCCCTTGAAACGGAGCAGGGCGTTGGAGATCATGGGAGCCTCCGCATACGGAAGATGAACTTGATTGTTGGCAGCCCGGTGCGGGACAGAATTCGAACTCGCGGGGTGACCATCCGGGGCGGATAGGAAAGGTCAGTACTACATCTACTAAGAGCCTTTACCCCCGTGAATTCAACTGGGCAGCCTTCCCCGCTTTTTGCTCAGCAATCTCCGCGCCTTGTTCACTTTTTTGGCAAAAATACGGCCGCTCTGCGTCTTAGAGTACAACGACGCCAAAGAAATTGCCCAATAGCCGAGTCAAAACTACGGCGTCCTATGTAAATTTGCGTACGAGCGCATTGCAACTAAGTGCAACCTATTTCTCAGCTCGGTGTTCTACCCCTTTAGGACGTTGTGATTCTCCATAGGACGCTGATATTCTGAGGCCCCCCAGCAGCCAGCACTAGCCCAATAAAGGTGTCCCTAAAAGGCAGCCAACATGGACCCCGAGAAACTCCGGATTGCCCGTGACAAGCTCACGCGCGTCTTCCGCTACCTGGAAGCACTCAACCAGCACCGCAACCCGGCCAAGCGCCGGGTTGACGAACAGTTATGGAGTCTCTGGTTGCACAACCTCCCCGAGCATCCGTCGATAAAACGAGGAGCCGCTAAGCCTGGACCTTCAAGAGCCAAAGCGAAGGAGGCGAAGTCCGCCACCGACGACGGCGAGGGGTTCGTTCTGAAGGTCCAGCGTCCAGCGCTTACTCGTCCCCCAGAGCCCGCTAATGAAATTGCCGCATGGCTTGAAGCGGGGTGGGAAGACCCTTCCGAAGACATCCTCGTGCGCCAAACGCGTGAGGAATCTGACGCGGCAGGAAATCCTCGCATCGTGAACTTCGATGACGACCGGGCCAGGTCCGCGGCTCTGCAACGTTGGAAGATCTCGCGCGACGAGTGGGCGAAAAACGAAAAGCCCGCTCGTCGAGCGATGAGGATCTTTGAAGCTTTGTACGCACTGTATGGGCGCATCGATCGGGAGGCGGAGCGTGTCGAGCTTGTTCTTGGTGACGGAATCCTGAGTTGGTCCCGCCCTGAAGGTACCATCTACCACCCGATCCTCCTCCAACGACTCCAACTGCAGTTCAATGCGGCCGTTCCGGAATTCACGCTCTCTGAAGCTGACTATCCCGTGGAGCTTTATTCAGCGCTTTTTCAGTCGATGGCCGATGTCGATGGACGCGCGATAGGCCGGTGCCGCGAAGACCTGGAGCAAGGGGGATTTCATCCCCTGATGAACGGTTCGACGTCGGGATTTCTCAAGAGGCTGGTAGTGCAATTGTCTCCGCGCGGTGAGCTCATCGAAGATGCGGCGCCGGACGAAGACCAGAGCGATCCGCGTATCGGGCGCGATCCCATTTTATTTCTGCGCGCCCGTAACCTGGGTTTCGCCGCTGCTATCGAAGGTATCCTTTCGGACCTTCGGGTTCGCGAAGACTTGCCCTGGTCTCTCTTGAACATTGTTGGAGAGGAATCGCCGGTGGCGGAGCTTGGAGAAGCCGGTACGCCACCCGATGGGCAATACCATGAGGCGGACGCCGAAGTCCTTCTGAGCAAGCCCGCAAATCCAGAGCAAGTGCGAATCGCAAAGCAGCTGGAGGAGTACGGAGGCGTGCTGGTTCAAGGTCCTCCGGGCACCGGAAAAACTCACACGATCGGGAATCTTGTCGGTCACTTGCTGGCCCAAGGAAAAAGCGTGCTTGTCACCAGCCATACAACGAAGGCCCTGCGAATGGTGCGGCATCACATCGTCCCCGAACTGCGGCCCTTGTGCGTGAGCCTGCTCGAAAGTGATCTGGACAGCCGCAAACAATTGGAAAGCGCGGTTGGCTCGATTGCGGAGAGATTGTCGCGAGCCGATGCCGGTTCGCTGGAGATGGAAGCAAAGAAATTGCAAGCGGAGCGCCTGGAGCTTCTGAAAAAACTCGAAGAAATTCGCAACCAACTTTCGGATGGCCGCGCGGACGAATATCGCGACATCGTTATTTCAGGAAAGACCTGGGCTCCCGCCGATGCCGCTCGCAAAGTCGCGCAAGAAAAGGAGACCCTCGGATGGATCCCTGGCCCGGTGGCAGCAGTTGCGCCCGTGCCGCTTTCTCCTGGTGAACTGACAGACCTCTATCGCACGAACGTTTCTCTTTCCCGCGAAGACGAAAGCGAGCTTTCCGGTCATCTTCCGGACCTTCACGACCTTCCAGGACCCGAAGAATTCGAGGGGTCCCTCAGCGAGCGGAATCGATTGAGCATGGAGGATTTGGAATTCCGCTCGGATCTTTGGCTATCTGGCGCGATGCAAGGCTCACCTGAAGAACTGGAGGTACTCTCCGCCAGCTTGAGGCAGGCCGTCGAACCTCTATCCGGGAAAGAAAAGTGGAAACTGGCCGCAGTTTACGCCGGAAAATACGGCGATGCACATCGCGTACCTTGGGACCAGTTGGTCAGCTTCGTGCGTCTCGTTCACCGCGAAGCCGCCAAGTCTCAGGAATCTTTCGTCAAGCATGGTCCCCATCTTTCAGACAACCTGTCTTACGAGGATCAGGAGCGCATCGCGGGCGAAATCTTCGCTCACCTGGACAATGGCGGCAAGCTCGGTTCCGTTACGCTCCTCACGCACAGAGCGTGGAGCCAATTCATCGAAGCGACGAAAGTCCATAAGATACATCCGCGCCTCGCGGAGCATTTTCTAGCATTGGGCAGAATGGCGCGTCTTAAGAACCTGCGCGAAGAGCTGTCCGGCCGCTGGGATCGCCAGATGGCAACTCTGGGGACGCCGCCCGCCAGCGAGGTGGGCGAAGAAATCGAAAAAACATTGTTGCAATATTGCGATTCGATCGAAGAGTGCTTGAGCTGGCACAACCACACCTGGCGACCGCTCCAGCAACAACTTGAGGACCTTGGTTTTCGCTGGGAAAAATTCCTTGCTGAGCAACCTGCCGTCGTCGGCGCCGATGGAGAATTGGTGCGCATCGGCAAAGCGGTCAACGATTCCCTGCTGACCATCCTCGACTCTCGCTTCAAGAAACTGAGGCTGCTTCAACTTGAGGCAGAGATCCGCGATCTTAAGGCGCGTCTCAAGCTTGCTGCGCGCGTCGCTAAGTCGTCGAAGGCCACTGCCAAACTTCTTGCCGCCGTGAGTGACGAGGATTCCGGTGAATACCGCGACGCCTACGAGCGTCTCCTCGAACTCAAAAGCCGCCAGGCGGACCTCGATCTTCGTCGCGCCTTGCTCAGCAAGCTCGAAAGCGCCGCCCCCGCGTGGGCAGGCGCCATCCGCAATAGAACCAGCGTACACGGACGCGGCGAACCACCGCGTGATCCGACCGCGGCGTGGACTTGGCGCCAGCTCAACGACGAACTGGATCGTCGGGCCAGTATTTCGCTTGAAACGCTCCAGACGAAAAGCGAAAAACTCCGGGAGCAGCTGCGCCGCGTTACCGTAAGCCTGATCGACAAGCGCGCATGGTCGGCCCAGGCTCGACGCACTTCGCCGCGCCAGCGTCAGGCACTAGTCGGGTGGCTGGACACCATTCGCCGCATCGGCAAAGGCCACGGAATCCGCGTTTCTCTCCTGCGCGCAGAAGCCGCCAGAAAAATGTCCGAGTGCCGCAGCGCTGTCCCTGTTTGGGTTATGCCTCTATCCAGGGTAGTGGAGAATTTCGACCCTCACATAACGCGCTTTGACGTGGTCATCATCGATGAAGCCAGCCAGAGTGACGTCATGGCTCTTGTGGCTCTCTATCTCGGGAAGACCGTCCTCGTCGTTGGCGACCACGAGCAGGTAAGCCCCTCCGCGGTTGGTCAGGATTTGGGGATCATCCAAAACCTTATCTTCCAATACTTGCCCGGAATTCCAAACTCCGATCTTTACGACGGTCAAATTTCAATCTATGACCTGGCGCGACAATCTTTCGGCGGCACGACCTGCCTGGTTGAACATTTCCGCTGCGTGCCGGAGATCATCCAATTCAGCAACATGATTTCCTACGATCACCGCATCAAGCCATTGCGTGATGCCAGTCGGGTTCAGCTCCGTCCTCATACCATCGCGTATCGGGTGGCTGGCTCCAGCCGCGACGGCAAAATCAATCGCCAGGAAGCGTTAGGAGTGGCCTCACTGCTGACCGCCGCGATGGAGCAGCCCGAATACAAGAAGAATGACGCGGGCCAACCCACCACGTTTGGAGTGGTTTCGCTTGTCGGCGACGAACAAGCCCTTGAAATCGATAATCTACTCCGCAAGCACATCTCGCCGGACAGTTACGAACTCCATCGCCTCCTTTGCGGAAACGCCGCTCAATTCCAGGGCGACGAGCGCGACATTGTGTTTATCTCGCTCGTGGACACGGCGCAGCGAGGTCCGCTCTCCCTTCGAGACCAAGAATTATTCAAGCAGCGTTTCAACGTCGCTGCTAGCCGAGCACGCGATCAGATGTGGGTCGTACACTCGCTTAGCCCGCAGAATGATTTGAAGCCGGACGATTTGCGCCGCCAACTCATCGAGCACGCCCAAGATCCCAGCCGGCTCATGCACGCGCTCGAAGAAAAAGAAAAACGCACGCAATCTCCTTTCGAGCGGGAAGTCATGAAATGTCTCGTGGCTGCCGGATATCGAGTGGCTCCACATTGGCGTGTTGGCGCTTTTCGAATCGATCTGGTTGTGGAGGGCGACGGCCGACGCTTGGCGATCGAGTGCGATGGCGATCGCTACTATCCGCTCGAAAAACTGCCGCAAGACATGGACCGGCAGGCTGTTCTCGAACGTATGGGGTGGATCTTCGCTCGCGTCCGCGGAACCGAGTTCTTCCGCAATCCAGAGCGGGCAATGAAACCCGTTTACGACAAGCTCCAGCACTTGGAGATCTCGCCTAATAGCGCGAGTCCGTCGACTAGCAAAAAAGCACAGCCGCTAGCTGACCTGATCGACCGCGTTATCACCCGGGCGGAAGAGTTGCGACGGGCGTGGGCGGGCCCCGAGCAGAATTCTCCCCGACGACAAGCGTCATCACAGGCTGCCGGACAAGTCACCGTGTCGTGAGGTATGTTGCAGTTCTTGAGCTAGTCGAGGAGCCTGCTTCCCTTCTATTTGGAACGAAAGAGCTTGATTTATGGTGAGATAGAGTGGATTTCGTTTCTATGGTGGGCTAGGCGCATTTCCCGCTGAGAGGCACCTGCCGCCCCGGCATGGGTGGCACCCATTCCAAGTGAAGGCTCTCCTGCAGTAATTCGCGCAAGCGCCTGCGTGCCCGGTGAAGCTGAGCCTTCGAGTTGCCGATCGACCAGTCCATGATTTGCGCAATTTCCTTGTGCTTGTAACCCTGGATGTCGTGTAGCTCGACAACCAACTTGTGAGACGGTGGCAGTTGCTTGATCGCTCTTTCCAGATTCAGGCGGTCGATCGAGCCAGCCAGTTGCAAGTCGGGAGCACCGACTTCCTCACGCCGCCCACAGCGATTGCCATCCGATTCTTCGAAATTTTCTTGCGAAGCTTCCGGCAAGGACTTCTTGCGAAAGCGCATCAAAACCAAATTAACTGCGATGCGATGCAGCCAGGTGGAAAAAGCCGATTCGCCACGAAACGTCTGAATCTTGCGCAACACGGTCAAGAATGCTTCCTGCGTGAGATCCTCCGCTTCCGTCGAGTTTCCCGCCATACGCAGGCACAGGGCATAGATACGCCGACAATGCGCGCGGTAAATTCGCTCAAAGGCATCGGCGTCTCCGCGCTGAGCTCTTCGTATGGTTTCACTCTCTGATAATCCGGCCCATTCGGGCCGCGAGGGCTCCGCGAAACTGGCTTGTTCCCAGAAAGTTTGCCCGGTTGTGTAAGAACCAATCATCTTCGTTCTTTTCCGTCAAGCAAGTGTAAGAGCTAGTCGCGACTGGAAGAATCGGAGCAACTCTGCGGCCATACGCTCCTTGATTTTGGTAACAGGCTGAAATTTCAAAAGTGTAGAGTGCAGTTGTGACGCAGCTCTACTCCGAGCAGACAGCTTGAAGCGTGTAGATTTTTCCAAACGCGCGGATTTCTTGCTTGAGCCGCAATTCAAGTCCGCTTTCCCGCCAACTTCTGTCAACCAATCGCGTTGAGTTCGTGTCATGGCTTTATGGCAATGCCTTCTGGGAAAAGCGCCGCTCCCGAAATGGTTGCAACCACGGTGTTGGTGGCTGTGCTGACTACTGAGACGTCGTTGGACATTCTATTGGAGACGTAGGCGAAGGCTCCGTCTGGAGTAATGGCCACGCCTCTGGGAATGCTTCCTACTGGGACGGAAGTTGTCACGCTGTTGCTGGCAGTGCTGATCACGGCGACGATGTTATTTCCGTTGGTTGCCACATAGCCGGAGGTTCCGTCAGGAGTGATGGCAATGGCAATGGGGTAATCTGGCGCCGCAATGGTATTCACAACGGCGTTGGTGGCCGTGCTGACCACAGAGACACCCGCTGACAAATAATTTGCAACATAGGCAAAAGCCCCGTTTGGGGTGATGGCCAAGCCAGCCGGGTTGTTACCCACCGGAATGGTGGCCACGACCGTGTTGGTTCTAGTATCAATCACCGATACGTCGTTCGTGGCCTGGTTTGTGACGTAGGCGAACGCACCATTCGGCGTAACCGCCACGCCCCAGGGGTTCACCCCAACTGCGATAGTGGCAACGACCGTCCGCGTTGCGGTGTCAATTACGGAAACGTCATTGGAATTTTGATTCGCGACGTACGCGAGAGCTCCGTTGGGAGTAAAAGCCACTCCAACTGGGAAGCGCCCGACGGGTATGGTGGTCACCACGGTGTTGTCGGCAGTGCTTATGACAGAAACATAGTTATTGGAAAGGAACCACCCGGAATCAGTCACGTAAGCAAAGGCTCCGTCCGGCGAAATAGCGGCTTGAAGTGGCTGAACCCCGACTGGGATGACGGCGACCACAGAATTGTTTGCCGTGTTAATCACAGAGACGGAGTTCGATTTGTGGGTTGGCACATAGGCGTAGGACTGGGCTGCCGCTGGAACACTCGATAAAGCGACAAATAAGGCCAAGGACAGCCATGCGAACAGCCGGAAGCGGTTCAACTTACGGTCTTTTTGCAACATCCTGGGCGTCCACGCACATACGTGATCAGCAATCCTCATCCCTTCGTTCCCCCATTGGTCTTGGATCGAACCGGCCGGTAGTTCGCGTATTCAAGGAATCAATCCTCCCCATAGCAAGTACCTCAACGTGGGCCGCACAACAATCCGGTGAGTACCCCCATCCGTAGGACAAACACAGTCCAAAGCCGCATCGGGAAATCCCCTGAGATGAGTTAAGAAGAAAGGGCTAGCTAGTCAGTCGCGGATTGCGCGTTTGGATAGAGCTCAGAATGAGGGTAATCTATAGGCTAAGGTCTTTACCTGAGGTCGATGCAGGGAATTACTTGATTGAGAAGGCAGGTCTCAGATGGTATTGCCTATCAAGGTTCCTGTGCATTTAACCGAATTGACCTGAAAAAGGACTGTTCGAGCCGAGGAGAAAAACCTTGATGTCGAAACGTGATGTTGCGTCCGTTCCTCCCGAATCAAAGCGAAACGAAGAACCTTCTGAGCTTTTACGGGAACTCGTGGCCCACCTCCGGCAGAATCGAACCCAATTGCGCGAGGAATGGGTGGTGCGCATCTCTGAGACACGCCTGCTCACCGCGATGACCAAAGAAGAGATATTCGCGGAAGCGACCTCGGTGTACGACAGTTACGTTGAAGCTCTCGAAACCGAGGCGTTCGAGGCGCTGCAAGCTTACGCGCGAAACCTCTCTGAACGCATTATCCCGCGCGGTGTCGAGACGCACGAAGTCGTGGGGATCGTGCTGTTGTTGCGCGACGTCCTTGCGCGGTCCCTATTCGCGAAATACCAGAACGATTTCAAGAAACTGAATCGCATCCTGGATGCCTACGAGCCAGCGGCGAACCGCATCGCAAACACGGTGGCGGTCGGTTTCGTGCAAGAGCGCGAGCGCGTTATTCGCCAGCAACAGGAAGCGATCCGCGAACTTTCCACGCCCGTTCTCCAGGTGCGTGAACGGCTGCTGATTCTTCCTATCATCGGCGTCATCGACCCACAGCGCGCCCGCCAATTGACCGAGCAACTCCTTCGTGGAATTCGCACCAACCGCGCCAAAGTCGTGGTGATTGATATCACCGGTGTGGCAGCCATGGACGTCACCGTGGCAAACCACTTGGTGCAAACGGTAGAGGCGTCGCGACTCCTCGGCGCGACCGTCATCGTTACCGGGCTTTCGCCGGAGATTGCGCAAACGCTTGTGACTATCGGTGTGGACCTCGGCAAGATGAACACCGTCGGCGACCTTCAGGGCGGCATCGAGCAGGCGGAAAGACTTTTGGGATACAAAGTTGCGACACTAGCAGAACCACGCTAGACAAAGTGGAGAAAGGGCCAAGTGGAAGTCCCGATTCTCAAGCAGGGCGCGTTCCTAATCGCAACCTTTCAAGCCGCTCTCTCGGACGCGGACCTCAACCAACTGCGCATGGGTTTAGTCCAGCAAGTTGTTAAATTTCGTTCGCGTGCGGTGATTGTCGATGTTACCGCAATGGACGTGATGGACTCGTTTGCGTCCAGGACATTGCGCGAGATTGCGCACATGATCCGGCTACGCGGTGCAGAGACGGTCATTGTTGGAATTCAGCCGGAAGTAGCTTTTGCAATGGTGCAACTGGGCTTAACGCTGGAAGGCGTGGCGACTGCGCTAGACCTGGAAGAAGGTTTGGCATACTTAAACGAAAAGTTCAAAACCACGAACTGAAAGTGAGCGATTGTGTCGGTTGGGGAAATCCGGGTGGCAATCAACTCCGACCAGGACATCGTCTCAGCCCGCCAGAAGGGCCGGGTGGTGGCGAATGAGCTTGGTTTTTCTTCAGGTGACGCCACGCTCATTGCGACGGCAATTTCGGAACTCGCGCGAAACATCGTGTCCTACGCCCGCAAGGGACAAATCACGATAAGGCAAGTGAATGGTCTTAACCGAAGAGGCATTGCTGTCATAGCCGATGACGAGGGTCCTGGGATCGCCGATATTCGCCAAGCACTGCGTGATGGCTTTTCTACTTCTGGAAGCCTGGGACTTGGACTGCCGGGGGTGCGTCGATTGATGGACGAATTCGAGATTACTTCCCAACTCGGCAAGGGAACAACTGTGATGGTGAAGAAGTGGAGACCGTAAAGGAACCGATGGTCGAATATGGTGTCGCCAAGTACGTTCTTCCGGGACAGGGCGAGTCTGGCGATCATCACTTGGTGTGCTGCAATAGAAGCGGAATTCTGATCGCAGCGATTGACGGGATCGGGCACGGCGAAGAAGCTGCCAGCGTCTCCAAGACTGCCGCCGCCATTCTCCGAAACTCTGCCGACGAACCAATTATCTGGCTCGTAGAACGATGCCATGAGAAACTCCGGTCAACCCGCGGCGTTGTTCTGAGCCTTGCTTTTGTCGAACCTGAGCATGGCATGATGACCTGGCTGGGTGTCGGCAACGTGCTGGGAGTGCTAATGCGCTCCAATCCTAAGAATGGAAATCCGCAAGAGTCACTCCTTCTCCGAGCCGGCGTCGTTGGTTCCCAGTTACCAGCTCTTCAAGCCACGGTGATTCCTATCGAGAAGGGAGACACCCTCTTCTTTGCGACCGATGGAATCAGGAGCGATTTTTCCGCCACGCTTTCCGCCCGGGAGAATCCGCAGAGGGCCGCAGACAGAATTCTCGAACAGTATCGCAGTGGTAATGACGATGCGCTGGTTTTAGTCACGCGCATAACGGGTGTTCATCAATGAAAAGCGCAGTTCGAAGCAAGCCTAAGCCACACGCGAATTTTGAAGACGAATACCGTTCGTCGTTCGATGAATATGCGGGCGGTGGCGGCGAACTCGCGCTGGGCCGGGCGTACGAGCTCGGGCGTCGGGCGCTTAACGAGCACAAGAGTCTCGTCGAGATAGCTTCCTTGCATCACGAAACGGTACTTGCGATGGTTCGTGATGCCAAGAGTGAAAAACGCACGGAGGAATTGATCCAGGCAGGCTCCGAGTTCCTTGCGGAATGCCTCTCTCCCTATGAGATGGCGCACCGCGGATTTCAGGATGCGGTGAAGGCCCTGCGGCAATTAAACGAAACGCTCGAAGAGGAGATCAAGCGAATCGCCTACGCCGTGCATGATGAAGCTGGTCAACTACTCGTCGCCGTGCACCTCGCACTATCCGAAATGGCTTTGGACCTGCCCCAGCCGCAGCAGGGACAGGTCACGCGGATCAGGGAATTGTTGAACGAGGTTGAAAAGCACTTGCGACGGTACTCTCATGAACTTCGGCCAACAATTCTGGATGACCTTGGCTGGGTTCCCGCGATTCGTTTTTTGGCCGATGGAGTTTCGAAGCGAGCCAATATACCCATTCGGATCGAGGCAAGTTTTTCCGGACGCTTGCCTGGAGCGATTGAGACCACGCTCTATCGTATAGTTCAAGAAGCGCTAACCAATGCCGTCAAGCATGCCGAAGCAAAGAATCTGTGGATCCGGGCATGGAAAGAAAATCTTGCGCTGTGTTGTTCGGTCCGAGACGACGGCGTGGGATTCGACCCTAATCAACTTCAGACTTCGCCGCACCGGAAAGGTTTGGGGCTAATCGCCATGCAAGAACGTGTGAGTGCAATCGGCGGGACGCTACGGATCGAATCCCGCCCAGGTAACGGAACTGAGCTTTCCATCCGACTTCCATTGGAGGGTAATCATGCCAATTCGCATCGTACTCGCGGATGACCATGTGCTGGTACGCCAAGGTCTAAAATCATTGCTGGAACGGGAAAAATTTCAGGTTGTGGCGGAAGCGTCCGATGGACAGGATGCCGTCCGACTCTCAGAAACGCACCACCCGGACATCGTAGTCCTCGATATTAGTATGCCGACGTTGAACGGCATAGATGCGGCCCGCGAACTGAGCCGTTCTAGCGCGAAGACGAAAGTAATACTTCTTACGCAGCATGAAGAAGATCAGTACATCTACGAGGCGCTGGAGGCCGGCGTGAAAGGATACGTGTTGAAGAACCAGGTCGCCAGTGACCTCATTCATGCAATTCAACAGGTTTCGAGAGGAGAGTTTTACCTAAGCCCGGGGATATCACGCGCTGTGGTGGAGGCCTATCGGTCCAAGTCAGACAGGCCGGTGGATCCCTTGACCGTGCGCGAGCGACAGGTGTTGCAGTTGATTGCGGAAGGAAAATCCACGAAGGATACTGCTTCCCTCCTGGGCATCAGCGTAAAAACGGCCGAATCGCACCGCATGAGACTCATGCAAAAATTGGATATCCACGAGACCGCAAGCCTTGTGCGCTACGCAGTCCGCCGGGGATTGGTGGAGCCTTAGCAAAGGACTCCGAGTCGTATATACATCGGCTGTGCATTTTGAGACTGTTTACGCGTCTGATCGAATCCTGCCATTGGAGGTTTCCCGCCTGTACGTAATCTCCTTTCACCGGCAAGTGTGATTGTTGTTGAGTTTTCGCAGCTGTTGCAGGGCTTCGCTGTTGCCCTTCTTCGATGCTGCCCGCAAAAGGACCCTCGCTTGCTCGCAATTCCTTGGAACGCCGTCGCCCGTCAGATATAGCTGAGCAAGCACCGCTTCCGCGGAACTATTGCCAGCCTCTAGTGCAGACCAGAGCTCTTGCGCACGGGGGCTTCGGTCCCTCTTCGAATAGGTATCCGCAGTTGTGTTTGTTCGGAAGTTCTTGGTATCCGTGTTGTGAGATTCCGTGGCATCTCCCGTCCCTGCGATTGATGGGGCCGATGACGCAGGGCGGGACGGATCTAAGGTTTCACGTGAAGGAATTTCTCGAATTGAGTCGGGGACACTTGAGGAATTATCTACGCTCGGACTCGAAGCCGGAACCGGTGGCGATGATGAAGTTTCCGCCGGAGTTTTGCTATTACGCTTTAGTCTCTCTCCAAGACGCGTGAGCGAGTTCCCCACCTCTTGACGCGTATTTTGCAGGAAGAGGAATGCCGTGAATGCGAGGATGAAAAAAAGGATCCCCAACGCGAGGCCGCGGAGCAGCGGTGCGAGAGAAAGAGAGGCCTGATTTCGTTGCGAAATTGGCTCTGGAAAAGGTGAGGGCGACGGGACAGTGAAAAGTGGAGGCACGGCTGACGTCGCAAAACCTGCGCGAACAGGTCTTGCGTCTTCCAGGTCCGAAATTAACCGTGGCGGGCTCGCCGTTTTCTTCCCCGCATTTGTGTGAGGGTCAGCTGCTTCCTTTGCAGAAGATGATGCATAGGATGGCGCCGCAAGTTCACTATCCGAATCGCTCGATGCAGCCGTTTGTGCCAGCCATTGGCGAATTCCATTTTTCACGTCTGCACTAATTTCTCTGAATCGTAAACCTCCGAACTTTTTCGCATCATCCAGCCATACGATTTCAGCGCTAAGCTCGAGCCGCTGCGTGGGATTGGGCGAAATAGACAGGCGCATTGGGCCAGGCTGCTTAACCGCATTAGCAGCGTGGAAAGCAAGACCCTGTTCGGAGGCGTTCAACACGATTCCCCCGCCCTCCGGCTCGAACTGAATGTAGGAGAGTTTTTCCGGCGTCTCTCTTTGCGAACTCCGGCGTTCAACGTTCATCTTTACTCCAAGAGCCCTTGTACGACGTGTATGGGCGCGCCTCCTCCGTGGCGAAAACACGGCCCAGACTTTCTAGAGGCGCTCGAACCACAAGCGCGCTCCCTCGAACAATGCGATTGTACATCGCAACTTCATTCCCACTCTTTGCAAGCGTTCATAGCCTTCTGCCAAGACCATTCGGACAGGTGTTTACAACGATTTTGGAAGTTCTGGGGTTTCAGTGTGATATGGAACTGCAGGGGAAGGCAGGTTGCACATTGGAACCCCCGATTAATCAGGTGTTTACCTCAGGAAAATAAGGGGAACCACCCGATTGCGTTAGGGCCGCGGAATTCCGTAATCTTCCCGCGGTACAATGCCCACGCGTGTATTGCTAGCCGATGATCATGCCCTCATCCGACAAGGACTGAGGGCCCTACTGGAAAGACAGGGATTCCAGGTGGTGAGCGAAGCCTCGGATGGACAGGAAGCTTTGCGCTCAGTACAAAGTACGCAACCTGACGTGGCCATCATCGACATCAGCATGCCGGTCTTGAATGGCGTCGATGCCGCTCGCGAATTGAAAAAGTCCGCTCCCAAGACCAAAGTGATCCTTCTTACGCAACATTCCGAAGATCAATATGTCACCGAGTCCCTGCGTGCCGGAGTGAGAGGATATGTGCTGAAGAGCCAGGCGGGAGCCGATCTCGTGCACGCGATCCAGGAAGTCTGTCGCGGATCCGTGTATCTCAGCCCGAACATATCACGCGCAGTTGTCGATGCCTATCTATCTAAGACCTATGTCGCGTCGGACCCTCTTTCAGGACGCGAGCGTCAGGTGCTTCAATTGGTTGGGGAAGGCAAGTCCACGAAGGACATCGCCGTACACCTCGGTATCAGTGTAAAGACCGCCGAGTCGCACCGGGCAAGGCTCATGAAGAAGCTAGACATCCACGAAACAGCAAGCCTGGTTCGCTACGCTATCCGCAATGGTTTGATCCAGCCTTGAGGACGGCGTCTCAGGTTTAGTCTCTGGAATGTCTCAATCATTATCCTCACTTCGAATGGGTAATTCACCGGATTGAGTTAATTCCGGGAAAGGCTATGGTGCAGTGAAGAGAGCGGGCCGCCTCCATGTACAGGGCCCCCACCTCGATCACCCCAATTACCGAACTGCACTGACACGGAGGCGGGCCGAACTCAACATGGGGAGATTAGATGACGGAAGCATTTTGGCAGCCAGAGCAGGAAAAAAGAATTGGGGTTCCCAGAGGACATGGTAACCCGCCAAGCTCTTCGGCAGGGTGGAAAGGGCTGCTGCAGGCTCTATGAAATCAGCTCGACATTACGACGGAGGACGACTCCTAGTTCCAGGACACTCACAAATGGCAATGGGATCGCATAGGTTTAAGTTAAGCGGCACACCGCGAAAGCGGGGAGCAGGGGACAGAAACGACCACGGTTCAGCCGACGTCGCGATCCTGAGCATCGGGGCTGATTCGTTGTTTCGCGACGATGTCCCGGTCTTGTCGTCCTGCAAAAAAAACAGAGCTGTTGATGACGTTTTTCATAGTCTGCTTTCAGAAACAAACCGAGAACTCGCCAGTTTGTTGCGGGATGTTCGCACTGGGGCTAGCGGCACGCCGCTAGGCGACGCACGAAGTCAACAAGTTAGTGAGCTATTGATGCGTGCCGTCCGCTGTGCGGCGAAGCAGTACATGCTTCAAGCAGAGCTGGGGAACCTTGCTCTTACGGACGAACTTACAGGCTTATATAACCGTCGCGGTTTTATGGCTTTGGCGGAACGCCAATTGAAATTAGGGCGCCGATCTGGCCGGGGAATGTTGCTCTTCATGATCGACGTGGACCACTTGAAACAAATTAATGATTCTTTCGGCCATTTGGAAGGCGACTGTGCGTTGAAGCGCACGGCTAACATTTTGGAAGAAACCTTTCGGGACTCGGATGTTGTCGCGCGACTTGGAGGAGATGAGTTTGCTGTACTTGCAATTGAAGCAGCCGGGCACTGCGAGGCTACGATCAAGGCTCGCCTTTTTGAGTTATTGAAATCGCTCCGTGCCCAACAGTCTCGTTACGCAATTTCTCTTAGCATAGGTGTTGCGCGGTTTGATCCAGGCTCTCGAACATCGATCCCGGAATTGCTGATGAAGGCCGACCAGGCCATGTATGAGCAGAAGCGAGAGCGATTAAAACTATCTTTCGAGACGGAGAGCAGTTCTCGTAGCCAATAGGCTCTATGGTTTTTGGAGATCCATCTTTGCTGGACTTCTTGTTGGTTCCTTAGCTCCTCGGCGCCGCCCAGCCCGGTGCCAACTGACAGAAACCAGCTCATAGGGTGATACGAAGATGCCCGCGCGGTCAGGAAGGCTTGAAAAACGGATTCGGCTGGCTGTCCCGATTGAGGTATCCAGCCCCCACAACCCCTCTGCGGCTGAGCGGACGACTACGGAAAACGTGTGCTCGCTTGGAGTACGAGTTCTGAGCCAGCGGGCTAAAGAACTGAATGAACGACTAATGGTCAGCTCACTTGTAGGTGACCTACGAACCCTAGCGCGAGTTGTCTACTGTCAGCGGCTGCCCGATGGGAGGTTTGGAATCGGATTGCAGTTTCAGGGCCGATCTATCAATTGGCCAGACAAGCAGTTGGCCGGATCCGCAGACTGAATTGCGATTAAATGTGGAATCAAGCATGCCCGATGCTTGATTTTTCGCAGGATTCTCCCGATGCGCAATTCAGTCGGACAGCTCATTGTCCCTAAACGTGATGGTGGGTAAATTGCCTTGCATGATTCTAGCTGCTTGGTTCTCTCGAACCAAGGAAGCCGAGAGCGCGCCCTAACTTGAGTCTGGACCTAGAGGGGTCCTATTGCAGTTCATTTCGGACCGAATGAAATACCATGACGACATGTGACGTAGCGATTGTAGGTGCTGGCCCTTATGGTTTGTCTGCGGCCGCTCATCTTCGAGCTGCCAATGGCCTGGACGTTCGCGTTTTCGGCGAGCCAATGTCCTTCTGGGAAAGGCACATGCCCAAGGGGATGCTGCTTCGTTCCCCGCTGGCGGGATCACACCTTTCCGATCCTTCTCGATCTCTAACGCTGCAAGCCTACCAGAAGACGAGTGGGAATCAGATCACCGCCCCACTGCCACTCTACCGCTTCACGGACTATGGGCGCTGGTTTCAATCGCAAGCGGTGCCGGACTTGGATTCAAGAAAAGTCGACCGCGTGGAGAAAAATGGAGCGGGTTTCCGACTGACTCTCGAAGATGGCGAAACCTGGAAAGCGCGACGAGTAATCATTGCGGCCGGAATTATGCCATTCGCCTGGCAGCCGCCCGAGTTCAAGCATCTGCCGTTCACTCTGGCTTCTCATGCTTGCGCGCACTGTGAGCTCAGCCGTTTCGCAGGGAAAAAAGTAGCAGTGATCGGCGCTGGACAGAGTGCTCTGGAATCTGCGGCGTTACTAAGGGAGATGGGAGCTGAAGTCGAAGTGTTTGTTCGCGCTCCTTTCGTGCGCTGGCTGTGGCGCCAAAAATGGTTTCACACCTTCAAGCCAGTTGCGCGACTTTTATATGCACCTCCCGATGTGGGACAAGCAGGCCTCAGTCACATAGTGGCCAGACCTAATCTATTCCGGCGGCTACCACGCCCGGTTCAAGATCGCTGGGGAAAGCGGGCCATCCGGGCCGCCGGTGCGGCGTGGTTGAACCCGCGCTGCGCGCCCATCCGGATCAAAACAAGCACTTCAGTCATTTCAGCTTCTCCCCGAGGCGAGCGGCTATCGCTCCGTTTGAGTGACAACACTGAGCGATTTGTGGATCATATGCTGCTCGCAACCGGGTACCGTGTGGATATCTCGCGTTACCCCTTCCTGACCGGACAGATACTAGAGTCCATTCGACGCATAAACGGCTACCCGCAACTTGATTCTGGATTCCAAACTTCGATGCCAGGTCTTCACTTCCTGGGCGCACCAGCAGCCTGGAGTTTCGGCCCACTCATGCGATTTGTGGCCGGAGCGGAATTTGCCTCCCGTGCAGTAACCCGCGGGATCCTGAGAAAAGGGTAATTCGAATCGTAGTTCATCGACCCATGGCGGCCACCGTCGCAGTTCCAAACCGGATCGATACAGCGGCGCATAAATTGGCGATCGCGTCCGGCGCCTGCGGTGCCTTAGTAATGGGCGCGGACTATCGAGCGCTCGGTGTGGTTCGAAGTCTGGGCCGACGGAGGATTCCGGTATGGCTTATCAATCAGGGCGGTCATCTTGTGGCCACGGCCTCGCGCTACGTTCGGCGAAGATTGCCGTGGCCTGCGTGCGACGATCATGGAAAAATCAACTTCCTGCTAAGACTCTGCGCCTCCCACAATCTCAATGGATGGGCGCTCATTCCGACGGACGATCATACTGTCGCATTGGTGTCTAACCATCACGAAGCGCTTTCAGCCAAATATCACGTAACCGTCCCGGCATGGGAAACGCTGCAGTGGGCGTGTGATAAACGGCTGCTGCATCAGCTTGCGCAAAGGCTTCAGGTTCACCAACCGTGGACCTTTTGTCCTTCGACCCGGGAAGAGCTTGCCAAGATCGATTGTCCCTTTCCCGTCATTCTCAAGCCTGCTATACGTCTGCAACCAAGCAGCCTCGCCGTTCCTAAAGCGTGGGTTGCGGAGGATCGCGGGTCGCTCCTGAAACGTTACGACGAGGCCAGCGCATTACTCCCCTCTGAAACCCTGATCATCCAAGAGATGGTGCCGGGAGGAGGCGAAGCACAGTTCTCTTATGCCGCTCTTTGTAAAGACGGACGCTCCCTGGCCTCCGTCGTGGCACGGCGCACGCGTCAATTCCCCAGAGATTTTGGTCAGTTCAGCACTTATGTGGAGACGATAGACGCGCCGGAGATCGTTGAGCCGGCGGAGCGCTTGTTGGCGGCAGTCCATTTTACTGGCCTTGCGGAAGTAGAGTTCAAGAGAGATCCCCGGGATGGTCAATTCAACGTTCTCGATATCAACCCGCGCGTTTGGGGCTGGCACACACTCTCCAGGCGTGCAGGTGTCGATTTCCCCTACCTTCTTTGGCTACTTACCAGAGGCGAGCCGGTTCCACGTTTGCGTGGGCGACCGGGGGAACGCTGGGTGCATCTGAGCGCGGATTTGGGGATGGCGATCGAAGAAATCTTAGGCGGTCGCCTTTCCTTGCTTGAGTACCTGCGATCGATCCGCGGGCCGCTGGAATCTGCCATCTTTTCCTGGGACGATCCTCTGCCAGGACTCCTCGATCTGCCGTTATTTGCTTATGCCACCGGAAAACGGCTTCTCACTGCTAAAGGCTTATGACTCCAGTCATGCAGCAACTTTGTCCGCCACGCGTGACTAGCGTCCCAGGCTGAAGGCGTCGCGACACAACAGATTTTCTCAAGCATCCACCGGCACCTGATTTGGGGTTTCGACCCTATTGTTGCGCGGAACCAGTTTGCTTAGAGTTCCACATGTGCGGTTGTTAAAGGGGCGCATAACGCATAAGACTGAGGGCTTCGGTCCCACATCAGCCTGGGAATCTGGCGAAGAGGATTGGGAGGTCTGCATTGCGAATTTCGGTAATTGGTTGCGGATATGTGGGGTTGGTGACGGGGACTGGACTCGCCGAGGTGGGCCATCAGGTCATATGCACAGACAACGATCCGGAACGCATCGCGGCGCTGAAGGCCGGCGTCGTGCCCATCTATGAGCCCTATCTCGATGCCATGCTTGCTGCTAATCACCGCGCTCAGAGACTCTCCTTCACCAGCGACGCCACTCAGGCCGTGCGCGAGGCCGAAGCCATATTCATTTGCGTTGGCACACCTCCGCTAGAGAACGGTGAAGCCGACCTTTCGGCCATCGATAATGTGGCCCGTCTAATCGCCGCGGAAGCATGCGATTCGAAATTGATTGTGGAAAAAAGCACCGTACCCGCGCAAACGGGGCAACAGCTAAAGCGCGTCTTGGAAGTGTATCGCCGGAATGTCGGTGTGGAATTCCGTGTGGCCTCCAACCCGGAATTTCTGCGTGAAGGCACGGCGGTGGAGGATTTTCTTCACCCCGACCGCATTGTCATTGGAGTGGAAGACGAAGCCTCCGAAAAGCAACTACGGGAGATTTACCGTCCGATCTTGGAACGGCGTTTCCAGTGCCCGGTGCACTTGAGCGGGTGCCCGGCGATGCGACCGCCAACGCTAGTGGTCACCACGATCAACAGCGCCGAGCTCATTAAGCATGCGTCCAACTCATTTCTGGCCATGAAGATTTCGTACGCCAACATTATTGCGGACGTTTGTGAAAAAGTTGGCGCCGACATCAAGGAAGTTACCTACGCAATGGGCTTGGATCCTCGCATCGGACCGCGATTCCTAGAGGCAGGACTGGGATTCGGCGGCTTTTGTTTGCCCAAAGATGTTCAAGCATTCATCCGCTTGGCGGATCGCTCCGGAGTGGATTTCGGCATGTTGAAAGAGGCCGAACACGTGAATAAACGCCGCATCGAGCTGTTCTTTGAGAAGATTCGGCAAGCGCTTTGGGTCGTAAAGGACAAGCAAGTGGGAGTGCTTGGCCTGGCATTCAAGGCCAACACCGATGACATCCGCTTTGCACCGTCGCTTGAAATCATTCGGCGATTGCTAGCCGAGGGAGCCCATGTACGCGCCTATGATCAGGAGGCGATGGACAAGACTTCCGAAATATTGCCGCAGGTCCGCTATTCTCGAGAGCCTCACGAGGTCGCTCAAGATGCGGACGCCCTGCTGATCCTTACTGAATGGCCGGAGTTCCGTCAGCTCGATTGGGCACGCATCTACAGCATGATGGGTCGGCCGCTAGTGCTTGATGGTCGAAACCTGCTCAATCCTGCAGCGATGATGGACTTGGGCTTTGAGTATTATAGTTTCGGCCGTCCGACAGAAGCTTTGACCCCGAACCTTGTCCCCTCGGGCGTTTCCAGTGCCTCGACGGCGAGTGCAAGCGCCTAAGTCGCTTTTTACGCGCCCGTGGCCGGTTACGTCTGATCCCCCAGTTCGTACTGCCTCAGGGAGTGTTCCTCGGGCCATCCGGCGACAAGCCGACGGAAGTGTATCAAGTCGATAGTTGCCATTAGTTCTTTTTCTTCACCAGCCCGTCCCCGCCAGTCCGTCGTTCTCTTACCCAATTACCCAATTCTAATCTCCTTCCAACAGCTTGACTCTGTAAGACTTACGCTGACAACCCTACATGGACAAAAGCTCACGGCCCATTTACTGGCCTTGCGAGCAGTTGTCCGCCTAAGGTCTTCCCCTTATCGTTTTATTCGCCACCCGGCCAGTGTCCCGACCTGGGTTGGCTGGCTGGAGAGTCTGCCCTCCCCATCCGTTTCTGTTTGCCAACAAAGGCGTGCCGGGGAACTTACTTTGAGAGAGATGCTTGCATGAATCGGTCAGTTCTAGCAGTAATACTACTTGCAGTCCTTTGTGCGGGATGTTCGGGACTCGCGTCTCAAACCACTCAGACCGCCGGGCCAGTCGCCACAGCTCCTTCGATTACGACCCAGCCTGGCAGCCAATCGGTGACTGCCGGGCAGACGGCTACCTTCTCGGTGGCAGCCACGGGCACTGCTCCTCTGAGTTATCAATGGAAGAAAAATGGGCTCGCCGTCAGTGGTGCGAGTTCCTCCGCTTACACAACACTGCCCACGAGTAGCTCGGACACGGGTGCGCAATTTACTGTGGTTGTCAGCAACTCATCCGGAAGCGTGACCAGTAGTGCTGCTGTTTTGACAGTGAGTACCTCTATTCCACCTCTAGAACTCACGACCTCGCAATTGCCCGGCGGAACGGTGGGTAGCTCTTACAGCACTACGCTCAGTGCCTCAGGCGGAACCCCACCTTATTCATGGTCGGTTTCGAGCGGTACACTTCCTACTGGCCTGAGCCTGTCTTCGTCTGGCACTCTTTCTGGTACTCCAACAGTCGCCGGGGCATTTCCCTTTACTGTGGCGGTCAAGGATACTGCCAGTGCTTCGGCCTCCGCCAGTCTCAGCATTAACGTCGCGAGCGTTTCGCCTTTGCAAATCACGAGTTCGCAGTTGCCCGGCGGGACGGTTAGTAGTGCTTACAGCGCAACACTCAGCGCCTCAGGTGGAACGTCGCCTTATTCATGGTCGGTTTCGAGCGGCACGCTTCCTACTGGCCTGAGCCTGTCTTCGTCTGGCGCTCTTTCTGGAACTCCGACAGTCGCGGGGTCTTTTCCCTTTACCGTGGCGGTCAAGGATGCTGCCAGTGCCTCCGCTTCAGCCAGTCTCAGTATTAACGTGGTGACGGCAGCTCCGCCTACGGTGTCGATCAGCAACCCCGCTAGTGGCGCTACCCTCTCCGGTACCACCACCGTTTCCGGTGTAGCCTCCGACGGCCTGCCCATCACCTCCGTGCAGCTCTCCGTCGATGGCGGCGCCTTCTCGAATGCCTCCGGCACCACCAGCTGGTCTTTCTCCCTCAACACCAATTCTCTCTCCAACGGAGCGCACACGCTTACCGCGAAGGTGAACGACTCCTCAGGCAACTCAGCGACGAGCTCCCCGGTGAGCATCACTGTGAACAACGGCTCGACGACGGCTACCGATTGCAGTCTCTATGCTTCGCCTTCAGGAAGTGACTCCAATTCCGGCACTAGCTCTTCTTCTCCCAAAACCTTTCAGGGTGCGGCTAATTCCACGCAATCTGGTTCCGTCGTTTGCCTGCTCGGCGGTACCTATAGTCTTTCCTCCTCCTTCTCTCCCCCTACCAGCGGCTCCCCTTCTTCCTGGATCACTTACAAAAACTACGACTCTACCCCGGTCAACTTCGTCTGGTCCGGCGGCTCCAACGCTTCCGCCATGTTCTATATCGGCGGCGGCTCCTTCCCTTCCGGCCCCGCTTATCTCGAATTCCGCGGCCTTAACCTCAACGGCAATACCAACGCCGCTGACGGCTTTTTCTGCCGCGGCTCCCACCACCTCCGCTTCATCTCCAACTCCATCTCCAATACCGGCGGCTCCGGCATCGCTTCCATCGACTGCGATTACCTCACCTCCGATCACAACCTCATCAACCACAACGGCTATATCCCCTCAGGGACCGCCAACCCTCAGTGGTACAGCTGGACCAGCGCCATCTCCTACAACTCCAACCAGTGGTTCGATAACTACGCCGGCTTCCACAACATCATCTCCAACAACATCATCTCCGGCGAAGTCGACCAGAGCACTCACCACACCGACGGCAACGGCATCATCCTCGACCTCTCCAGCGGCTCCTACGACCCCTCTACCGCCAACACTCCTCCCGCCCTCATCCTTAACAACGTCGTCTACGGCAATGGCGGCCGCTGCATCGTCGCCTACGTCGTCACCAACTTCTGGATCGTCAACAATACCTGCTTCAAAAACGACCTGGATACCTCCGAATCCAGCTTCGGCTCCTTCGAACCCAACGACTCCCACGACGGCTACCTCATCAACAACATCGCCGTCGCTTACCAGTCCGGCCACCCTCCCTACGAACAAGGCGGCACCGTCACCAACGTCCACTACTATGCCGATCTCTATTTCGGAGCCTCCAACAACTTCTCTTACTCCGATCCTTCTCAGTTCCTCCAGGCCGATCCCCTGTTCCTCAATCCTCCCAGCCTGGGCGCCGGTGGATACGCCAATGCTCTCGCTCCTTCCCTGTTGAGTACCGGACTGACCCTGCTGCCCACCAGCCCGGCTTACAACCGTGGCATCGACCCCAGTACCTTATCCGGGTTGCCGGCCAACATCGTCAGCGACCTCAAAAAGTACATCTACACCGACATTAACGGCAAAGCTCGCCCGCAAGGCGGCGGTGTCGACCTCGGAGCCTATCAACACTAGGCTAAATTAGACTAGTAACATAACTAGTAGAGTCAGTGGAACTTCAGTATAAACACTAGCGAAGGAACACCTTCAGCGGGCCACGGGCGTGGCGCTCGCGCACCTCTTGCTCAAACCGCGCAAGATCTCCGGAATCCTCTCAAACTCGGCTGATTTATCAAGAAAATAGTCTGCACCGGCGGCGATGCATTCATCGCGATATTGGGGGTAAGGATAGTTTGTGCAGATTAATATCCAAGTGCCGGAGTGGTTCTGACGAATGCTGCGCAAGACGTCCAAGCCAGTGCCTCCGGGCATCTGGAGGTCGAGGATGACCACGTCCGGATTCGCCTTAGGAATCGAACGGATCGCTCCTGGAACATCGCCGGCGTTTCCCACCAGCTGAACGCCGGATACCTCCTTCAGCAAGTCGGCTAGCCGCTCGACGATCACGCGCGAGTCATCGGCGATAAAAACTCTCATCTTCCTTCTCCTCGAGGATCGTCCGCCCATGAATAAGATAATGACGAATTCATGGAGAAAAACATCCGGTGAATATAGGAATCTCGTGTAAGACAAAGTGAAGGAGCGGGGACGGTGTTCGTCCCACATTTCGAAACCCGCCCCCGGACAGCGCGGATCGTGAATTCCTGTCGTTTCGAAATGCAGTTTCGGTTCCTCATCTAATCCACAAGTTGCGCTTGGAAGGCGTAACGAATGAGCTCCGCCGTCGTATTCAACCCTGTTTTTTCGAGAATGCGGGCGCGATAAGTACTGACGGTCTTAACACTGAGCCCGATCTCGTCGGCAATTTGCTTGACTGTCTTGCCTGAAGCAATCATTCGCAGCACTTGAAATTCGCGATCGGACAAAAGTTCGTGGACAGGAGCCTCGGCACCGCTCCTTAGGTCATAAGCGAGCCTCTCGGCAAGAGTCGCGCTAACGTAGCGGCCGCCAGCTACGATTTTTCTGACGGCCAGCTTCAGCTCGTCGGGCACGCTTTCCTTGGTCAGGTAACCGGACGCACCTGCTTTGAGCGCTCGCCGGGCATATTGCTCTTCGGGATGCATGCTCAGCAAGAGGATGGGAAGTTTAGGCCGCAGGCGCTTCAGATCATCCAGAATATCGAGCCCACTTTTTCCCGGCATGCTGATGTCGAGAATTACGATATCCCAATTCTGAAGACGCACACTTTCGAGCGCCTCCACGGCGGACTTCGCTTCCCCGAAAGTCACTTTAGGGAAAGCTTCACTGATCGTTTCCTTGAGCCCACGGCGGAAGACAGCGTGATCGTCAGCAATTAAGACTCTCATCTCAGATCCTGTTTGGGCAGGCTCGACGGCAGGGGAATCCGCAAAGTCAGGGTCGTGCCCGTCCCCGGAGCACTTTCGACATTAAGCTCGCCATTAAGCAGGAGCGCGCGTTCGTGCATTCCAACCAGACCCAGGGACTTTCGCGATTTAACCTCTTCCCTATCGAACCCCGAGCCGTTGTCGCGAACCTGCAAGACGACCTGATTTACTTCTCTTTCCAGCCGGGCTTCGACGCGGGTAGCGTGTGCGTGGCGCGCCACGTTGGTAAGTGACTCCTGAAAAATACGGAAAATAGCCGTGGATCGGTCGGGATCGAGCACCAGAGATTCCGGCGGCAATAGGATGCGACAGCGCACTCCCGTGCGGGCTTCGAACTCCTGGGCTTGGCCTTCCAACGCAGCGGCTAAACCAAGATCGTCCAGTGTTCTCGGCCGGAGCTGAGAGGCGATTCTTCGCAGCGTCGCAATCATCCCATCCACCAACTGAGTGGCCGAGTCCACCTTTGCCAGCAGACGAGCTTGTCTCTTGGTTGCCTTGCGGCTGATGAGGGCCAGGTCCATCTTGATCGCCGTGCAGGCCTGGCCGAGTTCGTCATGGATCTCGCGTGCAATTGATTTGCGCTCTTCTTCCCTTACGCTCTGAAGTCGACCAGCGAGAGCACGCAGTTGGTCGAGCGATGCGCGCAATTGCTCCTCGGCACGCGCGCGCTCGGCGATCTCAGTTCGTAATTCGTGATTCACACGTGCCAACACGGTTGTTCGCTGCTCGACGCGGAGTTCCAACAGGTCCTTGGCCTTTGCCAGCGTCTCTTCCTTCCCGTGCCTTTCGGTCATGTCCCGCGCGACCTTGGCGAATCCCTGCAAACTTCCTTTGGCGTTCCGAAGCGCGGTCACAACGACGTTTGCCCAAAAACGGGAACCGTCCTTGCGGACTCTCCATCCCTCATCCTCGCTCTGACCGAGCCGCGCAGCTTCTTCCAGAAGTTGCTGTGGCTTTCCACTGGCCACATCTTCGGGAGGATAAAGCACCGACATATGTTTCCCGACGATTTCTTCGGCCCGGTATCCCTTCAGTCTTTCGGCGCCATTGTTCCAGCTGACTATGTTCCCAAGCGGATCCAGGTTGATGATGGCGTATTCTTGAACGCTTTGAACCAGCAACCGGAATCGTTCCTCACTTTGGCGCAGAGCCTGTTCCGCCTGTTTGCGATCCGTAACATTTTCAAAAGCAACGCCGATGAAATTCTCCCGCAAGGGGAAAATCTGGACAGCATAGATGCCCTCTCGGATCCGCTCATCACCATAAGAAATCTCTCCCAAGTTTCTTGGCTGGCGAGATTGAAGGACGTCCAGGCATCCTCTCGGCAGCCGAGTCTGAAGGAGCTTTGGGAATTCCGCCAGCGTTCTGCCGCGCAGATCTTCTGCAGCCGCCCCAGTGAGGAGCGCCCCAGCGGGGTTGATATCAGTAATTCGAAAGGATTTCACATCTCGAGGATTCTCTAGCTGCAATACCACAATCCCGACGGGAAGACCCCGTAGGATCTCCTGATACAGAGGAAGTGTCGCTTCTGCGTGCTGCGAAAGGGCCGACTTCGTTCCATGGGCCTGAGGCCCGGAAGTTCGGTGAATGGTCATAATGCCCTTATACCCTGAAGCGAATTTGAGCCGCTGAACAATCGGGAAAATACCGGCAATGCGTTGCTGGGTTTACCCTCATTTCTTCTTCGGGTCTTTCTTCTATTCAAAGGCTGAGACGGCGCGAGGAAGGACAGTTGAAAGCAGTACTTCTGTAGGACGCTAGCAGACACAACAAGACGCAAGGTCTGACGACAGAATCATTTCCCTGCCGACAGCTTCAAGAAAACGCTTCAAGTACTGTGACGCCTGTGGGCGAATACTAAGAAGTGAATAGGAATCTCGCAGGGGCGCGCCGATCTGCAAATGCTTAGCAGGCACCCTTAAACGAAGACTCTGTCCTTCCGATTGTCGCCACTACACCCAGTCCGAGCGACCCGGCTATTCACGATAGCCGCACAAATACTTTGAGAGGTGTAGTGGTGCGAACCTTAAAAGAATTCTTCTTGCTCTTGTGCCCTGCGCGGCGGCAATTCTGCCTTCTCAGCACAAACAAGCCAGTCACAACGTCAAGGGCGAAATATCTCAGACCCATCAAGAGGGCCATGGCAGCACTGATTTTTCTTCTGGCCTGCACGGGAAGGCTGGCAGCGCAAACGCCAGCCACGATTTGGCCGAGCACCGCTACACCGACCACGCCTGACGTTGGCTCCGACTCCCCTGTTGAGTTGGGCGTGCGGTTCTATTCCGACACGCCTGGCTATATTACCGGCATTCGTTTCTACAAGAGCGCCGCCAACACCGGCACGCATATCGGCAATCTCTGGAGCAGCGGCGGCGCCCTCTTGGCTAGTGCAACCTTCACGGCGGAAACCACTTCGGGCTGGCAGCAGGTCAACTTCTCGAGTCCCGTGGCCATTACCGCCAACACTGCCTATGTGGCCTCCTACCACACGACCATCGGCCACTACGCAGGCGATGCAAGCTACTTTGCAGCGGCAGGCGTCAATAGGTCGCCGTTGCACACCTACGCCAACACGAGTGCAACTCCTGAAGGACCCTATACTTACGGCAGTACCAGTCAATTCCCCGTAAGCACGTACAACTCTGCCAATTATTGGGTGGATGTCGTGTTTGCCGGTTCCTCTGGTAGTGGCGGCAGTGGCGGCGGAACTTCGTTGAAGGTTGGCACTACTTCACTGCCAAACGCCACTCAGTCAGTTGCGTACAGCCAGACTCTTGTGGCCAGTGGTGGAACGTCTCCCTATTCGTGGTCGGTTTCGAGCGGTACGCTTCCCACAGGCTTGAGTTTGTCTTCGAGTGGATCCGTTTCCGGGACTCCAACGGTGGCGGGGGCCTTCTCCTTTACCGTGGCGGTCAAGGATGCCACCAGTGCTTCGGCCTCCGCAAATCTCAGTATCAACGTCGTGACGGCCGCCGCCCCCTCAGTCTCCATCAGCAGCCCTGCTAGTGGCGCTACCCTCTCCGGTACCACCACCGTTTCCGGTGTAGCCTCCGACGGTCTGCCCATCACCTCCGTGCAGCTCTCCGTCGATGGCGGCGCCTTCTCGAATGCTTCCGGCACCATCAACTGGTCCTTCTCCCTTAACACCAATTCCCTCTCCAATGGACCTCATACCCTCTCTGCCAAAGTCAACGACTCCGCCGGCAAATCCGCCACCAGCTCCCTCGTCAACTTCTCCGTCAACAATTCCTCCACCGCTTCCGATTGCACGCTCTTCGCTTCCCCTTCCGGCTCCAGCTCCAACTCCGGCACCTCCCCCTCTTCTCCTAAATCCTTCTCCAGTGCCGCGGCTGCTTCCGGCCCCGGTTCCGTCGTTTGCCTGCTCGGCGGTACCTATAGTCTTTCCTCCTCCTTCTCTCCCCCTACCAGCGGCTCCCCTTCTTCCTGGATCACTTACAAAAACTACGACTCTACCCCCGTCAACTTCGTCTGGTCCGGCGGCTCCAACGCTTCCGCCATGTTCTATATCGGCGGCGGCTCCTTCCCTTCCGGCCCCGCTTATCTCGAATTCCGCGGCCTTAACCTCAACGGCAATACCAACGCCGCTGACGGCTTTTTCTGCCGCGGCTCCCACCACCTCCGCTTCATCTCCAACTCCATCTCCAATACCGGCGGCTCCGGCATCGCTTCCATCGACTGCGATTACCTCACCTCCGATCACAACCTCATCAACCACAACGGCTATATCCCCTCAGGGACCGCCAACCCTCAGTGGTACAGCTGGACCAGCGCCATCTCCTACAACTCCAACCAGTGGTTCGATAACTACGCCGGCTTCCACAACATCATCTCCAACAACATCATCTCCGGCGAAGTCGACCAGAGCACTCACCACACCGACGGCAACGGCATCATCCTCGACCTCTCCAGCGGCTCCTACGACCCCTCTACCGCCAACACTCCTCCCGCCCTCATCCTTAACAACGTCGTCTACGGCAATGGCGGCCGCTGCATCGTCGCCTACGTCGTCACCAACTTCTGGATCGTCAACAATACCTGCTTCAAAAACGACCTGGATACCTCCGAATCCAGCTTCGGCTCCTTCGAACCCAACGACTCCCACGACGGCTACCTCATCAACAACATCGCCGTCGCTTACCAGTCCGGCCACCCTCCCTACGAACAAGGCGGCACCGTCACCAACGTCCACTACTATGCCGATCTCTATTTCGGAGCCTCCAACAACTTCTCTTACTCCGATCCTTCTCAGTTCCTCCAGGCCGATCCCCTGTTCCTCAATCCTCCCAGCCTGGGCGCCGGTGGATACGCCAATGCTCTCGCTCCTTCCCTGTTGAGTACCGGACTGACCCTGCTGCCCACCAGCCCGGCTTACAACCGTGGCATCGACCCCAGTACCTTATCCGGGTTGCCGGCCAACATCGTCAGCGACCTCAAAAAGTACATCTACACCGACATTAACGGCAAAGCTCGCCCGCAAGGCGGCGGTGTCGACCTCGGAGCCTATCAACACTAGGCTCCGGCCAAACGCCCCTGGGCGTTCGGTATATCCCTCAATCCAAGCGGGCGGAGCTAGTCAAAGTGAAGACTGGCACCGCCCGTCCCCAACCGGGGCGACTGGCAACACTCAAGTCTTCTGGAAGGCAAGGGTGATGAAGACAACCAGGTCAAGAGTCCGGATCAGCGGCCCTCGGCCTGCTCTAGCAATGGGAAGTAATGTCAATGAATAAAAGCAAGACGACTGGAGGGTCAGTACTTCTAACACCGGTCCGGCCTAAGGACGAACGCTGGGCCTATCGCATTGAGCCTCAGACGATAAGCCTGGACGTGTCGCAAGCCACCCCCCTGAGGGCAACGGAGCCGAGTGTGGAGCGGTGGCAACGCAGTTTATCCAAGGAGGTGGAATGACTATGGCGAAAATGGGAAAGGACCTTCGCCCTCTTTGTTACGAACATTACATCGCGATGAAGCCCGTTCAGCTTGAAAACAGCACTCATACCTTCACGACCTACTCCCTCGCTTACGCATGCCCACTTTCTGGCTGCTTCATCTTTTTTGCGGACAATACCGGATATTTTTCGGTTGAGGGCGACGAGCAACAAAGCAAGCAAACAGGAGTGCTGCGGGTGACCTGTCCTCAAGATGGCCTGCCTATGTATCTGGCGGAGGTTCACCCCCAGAAGAAGAATCTTCGCTTGTGGAGATGCGGAAAACCCAACTGCAAGGGGCATCGCGCAATCGAAGAATACATATTTGATCCACACGACGCTTCTGTACAACAGTATTTCCGAACGAACTGATAGGGATTTTGGCCTTGGGGCGTGAGGAACTGGTCTCAAACCATGCCGGCGCGGATAGTGACATTGGATTGGGCCACGCCGCTTTTAGTTGACACTCGATGAAAGCTCTCTTCGAACCCACATTCCAGGAGTACTTCGGCATCTTCGGGATAGCTTTCCGCCGGAAGCGGTTTCATCAGAAATCCTCTTAATAATCCTTCGGCCATGAGCACGCGGTGGAACAAAGTGTAGAGGCCACGTCTCAAGCTGCGCTTTCGGACGGTGGCAATACCAAGCAGCAAGCAGCAGAAAAGCGCCCATAGGCCCAACGGAATAAGGTCTTGAGTAATCAAAGTCCACAAGAGAGAGCCTAGACCGGCAGTTAGCCACAGCGCCGCCGTAAGACTCCACAGGCCACGTTCCTTGAGATACGGCCAGAGCAACTTGGTTCCCATGTGGTAGCGGATGCATTGACCTACACCGAGAAGAAAATTTCGCTTGCGCCTGCCCAGCAGCGCTGATGGCGTTTCTTGCGGCTGCGAGTAGTGGCGGACAATGGGGAAATCGAGTTGCAGGACGCGATACCCTGCATGACGAATTCGGAGATACAGTTCCGGCTCTTCGTCGGAATAGAGAAATGGATTAAAGGTTCCCACCTGTTCGAGCACCGAGCGCCGGTATAAAGCCGCGCCACCAACGACGAAGGACACGCGGGAAACCTCTTTCGGAATGGCCCCGTGGGTGATCGGAGCTGGAGAAGGAGGCACTGATGCACCAGACGGCGGTAGTTCGATAACTCTGCTGGAGAGCATCACGCCAGCCTTGGATATTTCTCGCATGACTTGGAGGGCTTGCCCCAGCCAACCCTGAAGTAGTTCCATGTCGCCGTCCAGAAAGAGGACGAACTCTCCTCGCGTGCGCTTGTAACCAATGTATCGCCCAGCCGCAGGAGAAAGACGCTGCCCTGGCCGGAGACGCACAACGTTGATCGGATAGCGGCTGGCGAACTTAACAGTTTCGTCCGTAGAGTTCGAATCCACCAGAACGATCTCCCTGGAAGGAAACAAGGACGTTGCCTGGAGGACGGACCCGATCAGGCGCGGGATGTTCCAAGCTTGATTCTTGGTGATCAATACGATCGAGAGTTCAGTCACTTCATACCTCTGGCAGAGACGTTCGTGCGACTACTGTGTAAGGAGAAAAAGGTACTTCTCCTTCAATCGTCGAACACCTCCGGAAGCCCAGATGGCCAAGACAATCAACGCAGCGCTGTATATCCCTGTCGCAGAAACACCCCTCAGAATCCCAGTTTGAGTCGAGGGGAAAAGAAGATATGCCGTCATGCAGACGCCGGCAATAATAGGCTTCCAAATGATCTGCGCGAGCGGGATCCCGCAGAAGAGCCGCGAGACGGGGATGTAGTGCTGGCAACAATCCACCAATCTCGTCACGAGCAACGCGATCGCGGCCCCACGCAAGCCGAAGAAACTAATCAAGGGCCACCCGACTACCAAATTGATAAGCGTATCCACGGCGACGATTCTCAATGTAATCTTTTCGCGATGGCTGGCCACGAGCGCTTGACCTAGAACACTCGTGAATACTTGCGAGATCAGCACCCAAGCCACAATTCGCAGCGCAGGGAACGCCTGCTGAAATACAGGATTTTTGTAAAGAATCGACAGCGCCCAATCTCCAAGGAAGAACAGGCCAGCCAAAGCGGGGAGCGCCAGGATCAACAGCACTTCAATGACTTGCGCTGAGATGCGTTTCAGGCTTTGAAAACCCGGCTCTACCTTTCTGCACATGAGCGGGAACACGCCTTGTCCGATGCTCTGGTAGACGAGCAGTAGCGGTGCCATCAACTGCGTCGCCGCACTATAGAGGCCTACTTCCGTTTCTGTAGCCAATTTGGAAAGGAGCAGGACATTGAGACTGCTCATGAGCGCAATGGTGCCGTCAATACCAAGGAACGTAACCGCAGACCGAAAGGTGGCCAGACAAAAACGAAAGTCTAGTGGCTCCCGCTGTGCGGGGAATTTTCGGAACAGAATCCATACTTCAATGAGCGCTGTGCAAAGGAACGAGGCTAGTAAAATTAGGACAACCGCATACAATCCGTTTTTTCTTGTTACGAGGAGAAATGCACAGCCCACCTTGGCTAAATGCAGAGGCACATTCACGCAAGGAATGAGGTACATCCGTTCCCAGGCTTGGAATATGCCCTCGCAAATCGCTGAAATGGCATACGGAAGGAGGCCGACGCAGAGGAGCATGATGACCAGAGTTGTGTCGGCCGGATAGTGCATCAATCGAACGAATCCAAACAACAATGTCAAGGAACAAAAGGAAGAGAGCGCCACGATGGCGCAGCCGGTGGTGAAATAACGCCTCGTTTGTGTGCGATCGATGGCGACCTGCCGGATTGTGAGCGTCTTCAGCCCTGCTAGGGCGAGTACCTGGAAGATATAGAACAGAGTAAGCGCCAAGGAAAGCTGGCCGAACTCATGCGCGCCGAGACGTCGAGCGACCAGGGCATACAAGACAAAGCTCGTCGCCCGGTTCATCGCATCGCTTGTGAGGATCGAAAGGGCGTTACTGCCCGTTTTACGGAGGTTCAGAGACACCGAGGGACCCTATGTGAGGAGTATTCTGCTCGTGAATTCCGGCATTCACCGGATGGCAAACTCTTACCAATTATTCGCAGCATAGGTTGTGATCTTCTCCTTCGAACACATCGCCGCGTGCCCCGGTGGACGTCTGATTCGCAGAACCGCACCAGAGAAAAGGTATCCATCCAGCCGTGGATAGGAATCCTGCAAATCGTGATCGGTTGTTTCAAGACCGCCCGAGCCGTGGGATTCTTCTTTTGACATCGCTTGGCATCGTCGCCTTCCTGTTGTTGCTGATTTACGCTTTGCGGCATGGACCCGGGGTTATCGTTGCGAACCCAGGCTCTTCCACCGCCAACTGCACGATCTTTGCTTCGCCTTCAGGAAAGGATGCAAATTCTGGGACGAGCCCCACTTCCGCAAAGTCCCTCGCTGGCGCTGCCGCAGCCGCTCGACCCGGCTCCATCATCTGTCTTCTCGGCGGAGACTATCCTTTGACCTCGTCCTTTAAACCTCGCTCCGGCGGCACGGCCTCTTCTTGGATCGTCTACAGGGATTATGGCGATGGCCCGGTTAACATTGTCTGGAACGGCGCGGCTGATGCCTCCGCTATGTTCTATCTTGGCGGCGGCAGTTTCCCTTCCGGCCCTGCCTATCTCGAATTCCGCGGCCTCAATCTGGATGGTAGAGGCAACGCCGCCGACGGCTTTTTCTGTCGCGGTTCCCACCACCTTCGTTTTATCTCCAACTCCATCTCCAACACGGGTGGTTCCGGGATCGCCTCCATCAATTGCGATTACCTCACCGCCGATCACAACGCCATCCATCACAACGGATACATGCCGACGACTACCGCAGTACCCGGCGATTACGGCTGGACCAGCGGGATCTCCTTCAACAGCACCCGATGGTTCGACTCCTATTCCGGATTCCACAACATCATTTCCAACAACTTCGTTGCAGGAGAATACGACGGGTCCAGCCATCATACTGATGGAAACGGGATCATCCTGGACCTCAGCAACGGTTCCTACGATTACGCCTCTGCTGACACGCCCCCTGCGCTAGTCGTTAATAATGTGGTTTACGGAAACGGGGGCGGATGTATCGTCGCGTATGTGGTCACTAACTTCTGGTTCGTGAACAACACCTGTTACAAGAACAATCTCGATCCCGAAGTCAAAAACGCCGGGTCTCTTACGGCCAGCAATTCCAAGAACGGGAAGTTTATCAACAACATCGCTGTAGCTTGGAAAAGTGAACAGCCGCCCTACGAACTGAAGAATCCCAACAGCGACATACTTTATTACTCAGACTTGTACTTTGGAGCTTCCAACAATTTCGTCTATCCCGAGCCTGCACAACTCATTGAAGCAGACCCCCTCTTTCTCCATCCGCCGGTTCTTGATCCTAAGCTTTCCGGCCAGTATGCGACCGTCTGGCACCCCACCAGGCTAGGAAGTGGGTTGGGCCTGTCGCTCTCCAGCCCCGCGATAGGTAAGGGCATGGACCCCGTTGCTCTGCCCAAATTGCCGAAAGACATCGTCACGGACTTAACAAAGTACGTCTATACGGACATCGATGGGAATAGGCGTCCCCGCGGAGGGCCTTTCGACCTAGGAGCTTACCAGTCCCGCCGTCTGCCCTGACTTCTAGCCCGATCAGCTGATGAGTTGCGTCGCCACCTAAGTGAATAGGCGATAGAGGTCTTCACCGGCCCTCTCGGTCACGAGATCGGGGACCAGCCGGTCAGTGAAACGATTCGTCAGCGTGCCGAGGAGTTGTCTCAATTCCTTCTCGGCCTGGGTCGGTGGACCGTTTGGAGAATACCGAAGAAAGGAAATGGTCCTTTCTTCGGTTCCGAACTTGCGTTTGTAACGCACTAACCCTTCCTGGTCAATATCACTCAGGCCAAAATCCAGGTACGAAAAGCCGCGCTCCTTTCCGCGTTGAATCCCTTCCCAGATCAACAAATCATTCGGCCGGTAAGGAAGGTCATCGGGGAGTGACGCATTGAATTTATAGTAGAGCGTGTCTTTCCAATCCAGGAAGAAATCACCTGCCACAATCTTATCCTCGTGAATGGCCAGAAGCAGAAATCCATGGTGTGCATCCACGAATCGCTGCCAGATATTTTGAAAGAAACTATACGGTTGCGCGAGAAGACCATACTTATACTTTCTCACTTTCAAGTGCATCTCAAAAAACGACCGCAGCTCCTGCTCTGACTCGGCGACACGAACGGTGAGCCCCGCCCGCTCCGACTTCCGGATGGCGCGGTGCGTTGAGTCATGCATCGCATTCCACAAGGCTTCGAGTTCCGGACGCAGATCCAAGCGATGCCATGTGGCTTGCTTTGCAAGGGTGAACCGCTCGTCGGCAAGCGGCAGGCTGTTGTGCAAGCAACGTAGGTTGATGGGACAGCAGTCAGGCAGCAAACGATCGATGAGCAGGCGCCAGGATTGCTCATCACTGGCGAGCGGGTCGCAGTAATCCGAGAATGGAAGCGTAACGATTCGCTTTCCCAACATGTCCGAAATCTTACAAAAGGGCAGGCCGGCCTGCGGTTCTCCTCGGTCATTGAGCATCAAATAAGCGTTTGGTTCCCATCCATAGGTGTCCGAAAGCACGCGCATCCAGTTCGGAGAGTGAAAAACGCTGCTGGAAACCTGGTTGACCAACCTGCACCACAATGGATCAGTTCGAGGATCCACGCAGACAACGTTCAAGTAATTACCTCCAGAAACCCGAGATTGGACATCGCGTAGAGGGATGCGACAAGAAACAGAAAACAGGATTCGGTGAACTCACCGCCTCAGTTCCCCGACTTGTAGCCGGGCGTTTGTGTCAGTGGCGAAGGTTGCGACCGAACCGTGCTCATGGGCTTTTGAGAAACCTCTAGTTCTGAGTGCGCTGCTTGAGGAAGAACCAGCCGGTAAGCACGGAGAAGATTGGGAATCGAATAGTCCCACGCCAATTGCGTCTTAATTCGACGGGGGCCAAGCTCCCCGAGAGCCACCCGGCGTCTAGGATCGTCCATAAGCTGTGAGATGGCTCGAGCAAAACCGCGTTCGTCATTCGCGGGCACGTAGACTGCCGCGTCCTGTGCGGTGAACCGATGCTCCGGCAAATCAAACGCGACAATGGGTTTCCCTAGCGACATGTACTCCATAATCTTGAACATCGTGGAATGGGCGGTATACGGGTTAGACGGCGAAGCATCCACGCAGAGGTCAGCGGCGGAAAGATAGCGGCGAAGCTCCTCGCCAAAGATGAACCCCATAAACTGAACGTGTCCGTCGAGACCGAGCTGACGTGCCTGCGCCTTCAGTCTCACCCAAGCATCTCCGCCGCCGATAAGTACACAATGAAAGTCAGTTCGCCGCAGGTCATAAACAAGGTGTTGAAGTACTCGCAGCAAACAGTCGACACCGTCCTGAAAGCCCATGACACCCACGAAGCCGATGATTGTTTTTCCCATCCCGCGCAAACCACGGTCAGGTTCGACGTTTCCGTTAAGACTGCTGAGCTCGAGTCCGTTACGAACGATCGTGATGCGCGTTTCCGGCACACGTCCGCGTTCCATGGCGAACCTTTTGTACGATTCGTTCGTGACGATAACATGATCGGCAAAACGGCAAGTCAACTTCTCCAGCCATACGAGCACGCGATAGACCATAGGGTTTCCGCGCCCCGATAACCGGGCTTGATACATTTCCGCAGACAGATCGTGATGGTCAAAAACAAAACGCTTACCGAATAGCTTGTACAGCATCGCGATAAAGACAAATGTATCCGGTGGATTATGCGCGTGGATGACATCAAAACCATCGGTCAGGAAAACCAGTGCCGCTAGAAAGAAACTGGCTACCATGGACCAACCGTACTCCCAGACGTAACCAAGGAAACCGATAGCAGCCCGCGGCGCAGGGTAGCGATAAACCCGAACTCCGTTCACTGTTTCGCGATATGGCTGTCCCTTGCCGACCGGGCAGATAACTGTCACGCGATAGCCCGCTGCATGTAACGCATTCGCTTCCCGCCGGACTCGCACGTCCTGAGGGAAGGGCATGTTTTCCAACAGCATAAGGATTCGATTCCTCGCCAGCCTGCTCATGGGTTTCTCCCCTTCAGTTTTTACTGTCCCGGCTATCCTCATACTGCCTGAGCGGTCAACGCCGCCGCCGTTCGCTGCGGTCGTACTCGGGAATCCATGAAGGCGCGTTGCCACAATTCAACGTTCATAAGTCCCCATAGAAGCCCGCCGTGATCGGCGAAACCGTTCTCGTGTTGCTGAATCAGATTTTCAACGTAGGCGGGATTGAAAAGTCCCCGGCTCTTCAGCGCGGAAGGAGAGAGAAGGTCTCTTACAAAAAATCGCGCCTCATTGCGAAGCCATAAAGAGGAGGGCATTGGAAAGCCCTGCTTCTTCCGATGAATGATCTCCGGAGGAAGCCATCGTCGACTCACTTTTTTTAGCAGATACTTGCGAACTAAGCCCTTCAATTTCAAGTTTAACGGCAGCGAGGCGGCGAACTCCACGAGCTTGTGATCCAGCAACGGTACGCGAGCCTCCAGGGACACGGCCATGCTCATCTTGTCGCCCCTCGCCAACAAGAGGTCTGGCAGCCAGAGTTTCGTGTCCACGTAAAGCATACGGTTGACGGATTCGGCAGCATTCGTCGACGAGAGATGCTGCGCAAACACATAATCCGAATCATAGCCGCTCAACGATGTGCTCAGATCCTTTGACAACAACGCATGCTTCATCTCCGAATTGAAGAGGGAGAACCAATTTACAAATCGAGTGACTTCCTCAGGCTGGCTTAGCGCGTGGAGGGCCAGCTTTTGGCGGCGCAATCCAGGAAGCCTCGAACTTGCGGCTAGTACTAGTGATTTTGCGGCCTTGGGAATCCGCTGGAAAAGAGAGGAGAACCGCTCACCGGTATATCGCGCATAGCCAGCGAATAGCTCGTCGCCACCCTCTCCCGTGAGCACCATCTTTACATCACGCGCGGCCAGCTCTGCGACCATGTAGTTGGCCAGCGTTGCGTGCTCCGCGAGTGGTTGATCCAAGTGCCAGACAATTTTTTCGGCAAGGTCTACGAGATGGGAGGCCCGGATAAATACCTCGTGATGGTCAGTATGAAATCTGTTCGCGACCGCGCGGGCGTAAGGAAGTTCGCTGAACGCTTCCCCTTGGCCTTCAAATCCGACCGAGTAAGTCTTCACGGGCTCATTCAGGAACTGACTCATGAGCGCAACGATCGTGCTGGAATCAAGGCCTCCGCTCAGGAAGGCTCCAAAGGGGACGTCACTGATGAGGTGCATCTTCACGCACTCGCGCAGCAGGGCTTCCAGTCGTTCGGCGTATTCTTCTTCTCGAATATTGCCATTATGACGATTGGCAAAAGACAAGTCCCAATAACGGCGTACTTCCCCACCACTCGCGTCGCACTTGAGGATGCATCCGGGCGGGAGCGCATAAATGTCTTGAAACATCGTTTGCGGCGCTGGAACATATTTGAGAGATAAGAAATTGTTCAGGCCTTCGGTGTTCAGGACAACCTTAACCGATGGATGCTGGAGAATGGCCTTGATCTCAGAGCCAAAAATCAACCTGCCACCGGCTTGCGTGTAATACAAAGGTTTGATTCCAAGGCGGTCACGCGCCAGTAGGAGCTGTCGCTTGCGTTTATCCCAAACGGCGAATCCAAACATCCCGCGCAGGTGCTGAACGCACTGTTCACCGAATTCCTCATAAAGATGGACGATTACTTCGGTGTCGCTTTCGGTCGCAAGAACGTGTCCCCGGCCTTCCAGTTGTTCTCTTAGCGACCGGTAGTTGTAAATCTCGCCGTTGAAGACAGTCACGACGGTACCGTCTTCGTTGCTGATTGGCTGCTTCCCGCCATTTAGATCGATGATACTGAGCCGCCTCATTCCGATCGAAACATCCCGGTCCAGAAACGCGCCGGCATCATCAGGTCCCCGATGGTGCAAGACCTGGAGCATGTCGTCCAGAATCTGTTGGTCCACCGGTTTCTGTGTTTTGTATTCGTAGATGCCGCAGATTCCGCACATGGCTTAGTTCCAGCTCCTATCAGTTGGGTTTACTTGCGGCAGGAGTTGGCCGGTCTGTGTACGATGCGCGGCGCGCCCGCTGTGATTTCGCAAGACGTGCTCGTAAACCTGAATAATTCGCTGTGCTACGGCTGGTCCGGATAGATGCTGTACCTGCTTCCGCCCTTGCGTTCTCTGATTGTGGCGCAGGATATCAGCGAGACGCGCGGTGAAATCTTGCACGTCTGGCTCACAGATGTAACACCCGTCAGTTTGGCCGATGATTTCGCGGACATCTCCCACATCCGTGGACACCATCGGTAAATTGCAGGCCATAGCCTGCTTTACAACGTTGGGCGAGCCTTCCTGATAGGAAGTGAATAGGAGGGCATCGCACGCATTCATGAAAAAAGGCAAGCGGTCCTGCGGTTCCTTATGAACGACCAACAATTCGACCTGGGAGTTTTGTTGGCGCAGACGATCCACGACGTGCCTTGCCAAGGGAAAACGCTTGACTGGTATGTCTGGGCTGGCCGCGAATAGCAGATATTTTTTGTGAAGATCCAAACCCAGCGCGATTCGAGCCTGTTCGCGGTCCATAGGCCGAAAGAGCTCGAAATCGACTTCGTGGGGGATGACGTAAACGTCTTTTTTTCTTTTGAGCCGGTCGGCCATCCCTCGGCTTTTGACGATGACGCCGTCCACTTGATGGCTCAGCACGCGTCCAGCGAAAACTGCAAACCTGCTGAATAGGGTTTGCTTCCCTCGCACGTTCATGGTCCCGAGGAGATCATCGCCGCAATAACTGACTACGACGGGCACTCTCCATTGCGTGCGAGCAACGATGCCTACATAACTGTAATGCGCATGTACCAGATCAATCGAGCCGGCCGCCAGGCGCCGGCGCAATTCCAGCACCGCCTTGGGATACATTAACTTTCGCGAGGGGCCCCTCAGAAGTAGGAGTTCGACTTCTACTCCAGCGCGCTTTAAATATTCGACTTGCGTTCGAACGAACGTCCCCCTGGATGGGTTCTCGCGCGTGGGATAAATCGACGTGGCAACCAGGACTTTCATAAGAGTCTTTGAAACAGCGAGCTTTAGATTCCAAACTGGGTAAATCGAAGTTCACTTACAATGACGCGGCCACGCTCGTCTCACCTGCGGGCTGTCGCCACCCAGGCGATATTTTCGAGTGCTTGTAGAGCTTGGTCCAGGCGGCGTAATTCAACAACAGCCACAGAACCGAGGAGTGATCCCGTTCTCCCCTGCGATGCTCGGCGATCAACCGGCCGATGGTCGCGTGGTTGAAAACGCCAGGCGCGAGGTGACCGTTTGCCGCGCTCAAGGAATCGCAGATCATTTCATACAGGCCCCCGCGCAACCACTCACGTAAGGGCACACTGAACCCGTGTTTCCGCTTTTGTAACGTGGACGCGGGCAAATAGCGGCGGACCGCATCGCGCAAAATGGCTTTTGTTTGCCAGCCGCGCAGCTTCAAGGACGCTGGCAGACTTGCAGCGAACTCGACCAACCGGTGATCGAGCAGCGGTGAGCGAACCTCCAAGGAATGAGCCATGCTCATTCGGTCCACTTTGACGAGCATATCTTCCAGCAACCGGTGGCGCAGATCGATGTAACTTGCCTTGCTCAGCGCGGGCAGATCGGAATGCAACGCCGCAGTGACATCCTCTGAATACAGTGGAGCGGGAAACTGGGAATTTTGTGCCAAGAATTCTTTCGTGAACAGCTGCCTCAACAAGTCCTCGCTGCAAAGGGCGCCCTTGCTGACATACATCTGTTCGAACGGAAGTAAACTGTCCTCGAGCACCTTTACGGCGCGCAAAGCGCCATACTTTCTGCCGGCGGGCAAGCAGGCTGCGCCTGCTCGCGCAAGTGCAGGCAGAATCCTTCGATTCAGCCAGGATGGCAAACGCTGATAGTAATTCGCAAAACGGACGCCCTGGTGGCTGGTGTAGCCCAGGAAGAGTTCATCCCCCCCGTCTCCGCTAAGAATTACAGTTACGTGCTGTCGAGCCAGCTTGGATACGTAATAGGTTGGTAGCGATGAAGAGTCTCCGAAGGGCTCATCAAAATGGCGCACCAAGCTGACCACGGTTTCCGGTAAGTGCGCCTTCAAGTCCGCTTCGTTCAACCGTAAGACATGGTGGTCCGTCTTAAAATGGTCGGCAACGACTTGCGCGTCGCCGGATTCATCCCACTCCGGCCGATCAAAGCCGATTGTAAACGTCTTGAGCGGCCGCAAGCCTGCTTTGTGCGCATACGCAACGACAACGCTGGAGTCCAGGCCTCCACTCAGAAAGACCCCCAAAGGTACTTCACTCATCAGGCGAATGCGCACACTCTCCGCTAAGAGCGCGTCCAACTCTTCCACGACTTCGCCTACTGGGCGAGAGGCTCGGCCGCTTTCCTGAAAACTCAGATGCCAGTACTTGCCTGTCGAGACGACGCCGTGTTGATAAGTCAACCAGTGCGCGGCGGGCAGTTTTCGGATACTCCGGAACATGGTTCTTGGTTCAGAAATGAAGCCATGCCGAAAGTAAGGAACGATCGCTTCTGTGTCAGGATCAGCCAACTCCGGTACCGCTGCGAGAATGGCCTTGATCTCCGACGCAAATACCAGCCGACTTCCTTGCTGAGCATAGAAGAGGGGTTTCTTGCCAAGCCGATCGCGCCCCAGGAGCAGACGCTGGGTTCGTTGAGCCCACACCGCTACCCCAAACATGCCGCGCAGCGCCGTCAGGCAGTCAGCGCCTTTTTCTTCATACAGGTGCGCGATTACTTCCGTGTCTGAGGAAGTGCGAAACATATGCCCGCGAGCGAGCAGCTCTGACCGCAGATCGAGATAGTTGTAAATCTCACCGTTCAGAACGACCTGCACCTGCCCGTCTTCGTTTCCTACAGGTTGATGGCCGCCGGACACGTCAATAATGCTGAGTCGTCTGATCGCTAGCCCAACGCCGTCGCCTACGAAGTAGCCGTCCTCATCGGGACCGCGGTGCCAAATCGCATCCGCCATACGCTGGAGCACACGCCGTATTTCCGCGCTGGACATTGCTGGATCGATGATGCCCGTTATTCCGCACATATAAGTTTCTAAGCAACCAACTCTCTAGCTGCTTCCGTCAGCTTGGCTTGCGATTTCGGAGGGGGAAGGGACAACATCTCACCGCGTGCAACTCCCACCGCGACAATAGGCGAGAGCACAGAACTCAGACGGTGCTGGAGACTGGCACGCGCCGCCGATCGGCCGCGCAAATCCGGTACATCGCAGCCAGGAGGCCGGCAACCAGCAAGAGCAATTGTTGAAGGGGACGATCCCGGAATAAGTCGACGCCCTGGTGAACCATATGCCCCGCAACGCCCGCAACAAGACCCAGCGCAAGAGGCGAGAGCACAGAGTCCCCGAGCTTCCAGCATTGCCAACCTTTCCGCAAGGTAGTTAGCAGAAATGCTAGGTAAGCCAGCAGCCCCCCGATCCCTGTCTCCGCTAAGATCAACAGATATTTGTTGTGCACGGCCCAGAGCCATTCATGACGAAATTCGGAAGTCGCGTATTGGTCCATGGCGGAAGTGAAATTGTTTGCGCCCACTCCCAGCACTGGATTGTCTGCAATCATTCGAAACGCCAACTTGTTCAACGGAATGCGCGCCTCCGCCGACCCTTTGTCGCTGCCGAAAAGACGTTCCGAAATCACGCCGTGAAGGGGCAGATACATCAGGGTAACGACCGCGAAGATCGCAACGGGCCGTTTTAAAGAAATGCCCCGCTGGCGCCAGTGGACGAAGCAAAGCACGATGATTGCCAAGATCAGGGCGATCCAAGCTCCACGCGAGAAGGTGAAAATTAACGCGACTCCACCTAACCCAAGTACCACAGATGCCAGCCATTTATAGGTTTTTCCCAGATTCCCAAATAGGATGCCGGCCGCTAACGCAAGCATCACGCTGAGGTAGGCGCCCGCTACGTTGGGCACTCCGATCGTGCCGCCGATTCTCATGCGCCCGCTGTCGCCAAGATTCTCGGCAATAATGTGGATTGGGAAATCCCAGGTGGTCGAGGCTGTCACCGTAAATCTCATTACGTTGATGACTAAGCTCTCAAACAAGCATCCGCCCAGAAGCAGCGACACAACAAACAGTATGTCCTGCCGGGTTCGTACATTGTTGGCGACATAGAAATAGATCAGGCATGCCTCCAGCAAAAGGTACACTTCGAAGAGCGAGAGGGTCTGATCCCCGGCGACAAGGACTGAGAGTGCTGTGACGGCGAGATACGCTACAAGTGGCAGATTGACGTGAAGCGAGAGACGTTCCCTGCGTGTTCTTTTTGCCAGTGCCCTGATGAGCCAAGACGTGTACAAGGCCGCTAACGCGAGGGTTGTGGCCGAAATACTCAAACCCTTTAGAGCCCCTCGCGCTGCGTCTAGTGGTCGGTAGAAGAGGTAGGTGCCGAATTCAATGGGAATGTCCAGGATAACAACCGCTAAGAGGAATTTTTGAAAACTGCTGGAGGCTAGAGCAAGAAAAGGACTCAAAACCGCGACTACTAGAGAGTCCGCACCGTAGGAGCGGAGACGCGGGTAGGTCGATGCCCCCGCTGTCCGGTTAGGGCTGGAGATTGCATTGACGGCTGGTGCGTGCAACTCCTTCCCCAGGTCTAACCTCCTTTCGCCGACTGCTCCGAGTGCTTGGATTCCGCCGGATTCACGCACTCGCACTCGGGCCCTTAGCAAGAGTCTTTGAGACCAGTCGGTTATCCTTCCTAGCGGACAGGAAATTACGTATCGTCTTGGCAACGTACTCGATTTGATCTTGGCTAATCTCCGCGTACATCGGCAATGACAGAACTTGATGCGCGCACGATTCGGTGACTGGGAAATCTCCCTTCTTGTACCCCAAGTCAAGATATGCCGGCTGCACATGGATCGGAATCGGATAGTGAATGCTCGCGCTGATGCCCCGGCTGATGAGATGTTCCTTCAGCGCATCGCGTTGTTCGGCGCGAATCACGTAGAGATGCCATACTGATTCCGCACCTGGCGCCTCACCGGGAAGAAGAAGTCCGCAACCATCCAGGAATTTGTGATAGAGGACGGCGTTCCAGCGCCGCGCGGCGTTCCACTTTTCCAGGTATCTCAGCTTCACGCGCAGCACTGCAGCCTGCAGAGTGTCAAGACGGCGATTGTAGCCGCGGAACAGGTGCTGATATTTTTCCTTCTGACCGTAGTTGCGCAGCATCTCCAAACGTCTCGCGATCCCCCGGTCATTGGTGACCACTATCCCGCCATCGCCATAGGCCCCCAAGTTTTTCCCGGGATAGAAGCTGAAAGCTGCTGCGTGCCCCAACGAGCCTGCCCGCCTTCCTTTGTAGCGCGTCCCGTGGGCCTGGCAAGCGTCTTCAATAATGACCAGTCCATGTTTGTCCGCGAGTTCACGAATCGGATTCATGTGCGCGGGATGGCCGTACAAGTGGACGGGAATCACCGCTTTCGTTCGAGGGGTAATGGCTTTCTCGATGGCCGAAACGTCCACGGTGTAAGTGGATGGATCGACATCCACAAGGATCGGCCTCGCGCCGGCGTGGGATATTGCCAGCGCCGAAGCGATGAAGCTGTTCGCGGCGGTAATGACTTCGTCGCCGGGTCCGATGTCGTATGCCCGGAGGGCCAACTCCAGTGCAGACGTGCCCGAATCCACGCCGATGGCGTATTTCGCCTCGCAAAACGCCGCAAACTCTTCCTCGAAGAGGCTTACTTCACGTCCCAGGATAAAGTCGGATTGCTGTATTACTCTGGACGTCGCCTCACCGATTTCTCCTTCGATCGTGCGGTACTGAGCACCAAGATCAACGAACGGCACTTGTGGCTGTTTCGAGGGCATTAACATTTGGATGGACATAATCACCTTTGTTTTCTATCTCTACTTGGAGTCCCTTGCATTCGATGGAACGATTTACCGCTTCAAGCACTCGCACAACGTCTCGGCCTTCAACGCCACTGCTGATTGGCCGCTTCCCAGTTCGCACGCATTCTAGGAAGTGGCGGCACTGGTGCTTCAGTGGCTCGACTGGTTCGATGCGGGGACTGATGATGTCGCCATCCCGGATCTCAAACCGAAACTCGCCATAATTCAGGGGTTCGTGCTCGACGGGACTGACGCCCTTTTCAAACACGCGCACCTGTTCAATCCCGTTTAGGTCATTGAAGACGATCCTCTTGTCACTCTTGACGACCACAACCTCACGCGCCTTGTCGGGGTCGGCCCAGCTAACATGGACGTGAGCGAGGACATTGTCAGGGTAGCCGAGTGAGATGAACCCAACGTCGTCGCGGCAGTTTCCGAGCACCTTGCCTCCGACCGCACTGACCCATTGGGGTGTGCCGTCAAGGAGGTAGTTGAAGATCGCGATGTCGTGGGGGGCAAGGTCCCAAAGCGCATTCACGTCGCGTCGGATGGGCCCGAGGTTTGTCCTGCGAGCGTACAAGTAATAGACTCGGCCACTGTCTTCTTGGACGTATTCCTTAACCTTGCGGACACCCGCGTTGAAGATAAAGGTGTGCCCCACCATCAAGATTGCGGAATTGGATTCAGCCAGGTCAATCAGCTTCTCAGAGTCAGCGGCGATGGTGGTTAGCGGTTTTTCCACAAGGACGTGTTTTCCAGCCATTAACAGGCGGCGCGTCACGTTAAAGTGCGTCGAAGCTTCAGTGCAAACAACGACTGCCTCCACGTCCGGCTGCGATACCGCATCGTCGATCTGCGTCGTCAGGTACAATCCTGGAAACCGTCGCGCGACCTCATTCAGGCGTTCTGCGCTCTGGTCGCAGACTGCCAATACGCGCGCGTCCGTTAGTTCGTTGAAAATTCGGACATAATTCATCCCCCAGTAGCCGCACCCAATAATCGCTACTCCCAACGGTTTCGTGCTTCCCGGATGTCTCTTGTCTCCGAGCGGAAGCAATGTGGTGTTCATTCTGCACCTCTCCTAGATAGGACCGCTGGGACGGTAAGACAAAGAATTTTGCAATCTTGCCAAAAAGATGCGTTCTGAATGTATTCGACGTCCATCCGAATCATCTCTTCGAACGAAACCTGGCCTCGCCCCTTCACCTGCCAAAGGCCCGTGATTCCGGGAAGTGCGGCCAGTCTCTTGTGGTGCCCATTTCCATAGCAGGCCACTTCGTAAGGAGGGACCGGACGAGGGCCCACAAGGCTCATTTCTCCCTTTAGCACATTGAAGAGTTGCGGCAACTCGTCCAAACTGAATTTCCGGAGAAGCCGACCGACTCGCGTTACGCGGGGATCATTACTGAGCTTGAATGTCCCCCCATTCTGGGGGGAGGGGCGGGCGCGACCCTCGACAAAATCTCGAACATACGCCTCGTGAACCGAAGAATCAGCGTTTTTCACCATGGATCGGAACTTGTACAGGGTGAAATTCTGAACCAGCCAGAATGCACGTCCCCCGGCCGATTGGCGTTTTGCTCCAACTCGTTCCTGAGTGAAGAAGACTGGACCTGGTGAATCCAGCTTGATGATGACGGCGATCAGCAAAAACAGTGGAACAAGAAGGACGAACAGCGCACCGGCGGCGATCACATCCAGGCACCGCTTGCAGGTGAAGTAGAAATTTCTCTCTGACCGATCCGCCAGCAACGCGATGCGGCTCGGCCATTGCCATGTTTGTTGTTCAGCCATTTTGTCTAACCAGTCTTTCCGAGATTAGGGACGGCAACTCAATTGGGCAGGATTTTCTTAGGGACTGGGGGTCTATTAAGAGGCGCCTGCATCTGAGGGGACGAACTTCATCAGATTCCAAACCACCCTGGGTGTGTAATCGCGTTTTTCCTAGCAAGAAATAGAATCTATCCTAACAGCCTCCGGTAGATGGCATCGGGAATCGGAAATACCCGGTTGTTCAGCACAACTCCAAGCACACTCACATTGGCGGCCGCAAGATTATCCTTCACGCGCCGCGCCGCCTCCTTCCGCGTGCTATTTGCTTCCACTACTAGCACGACGCCGTCGGTCCACCGGCTCAGCTGCATCGTGCTGGCGTGCAACCGAAGCGGGCCCGAATGGATAACGACATACCTGAACGTGTCGCGCAGTTCTTTAATTCGCGCCCGTATCCCGTCCGCCATCGTGGGAAAATGTGGCTGAGAAGCCGATATCCCACTTGGTATCAACCACAGATCGTGCTCTGGAATTTGCTGAACGAAATTCTGTATTGGACCGGATTCAACCGCGGCTTCGGCCAGCCCTTTAAGGTTTTCCACGCCAAAGTATTCGTGCAGCGACGGCGTTTGGAAATTTGCATCTACAACACATACTGGCCCTTCGGCACGGGATGCGAGTATCTTTCCGGTCCGGGCGCAGATAGAGCCGCAACCGGACTCACCTTCAAGGCTGGCGAACAGCGCCACCCGGGGCGAACCCTGATTTCCCGGAAAAACGCGTTGAACTAACTTGAATTCTTCTTCCCGCGCGATCGCGTCGATATCGTCTCGCCGCTGATTGCTACTCGCCGGTGACTTCCATTCCCATTTGCTTGCGGCGCGCTTAATTCCGTCAACCCACTCGAATGACGGAGAAAACTTTGGGCGAACCCCTTGCCGGGCCTTTTCCCTCACTGGGGCGGCCGATTCCTTGCCGGCCGGGCTCGTAGGTGAGGAAAGTTTCTGTTCCGTAGCCGCTGTTTTCGGCGAGGCAGGACCCTTCAGCGTGTTTTGCGAGGAATTCTCCTCAAGATGGCTGTCAAAATAATTAAGCCAGCTGATTGGATTTTCCGAAGGTCGAAACACGGCGGCATAATCATCATCTTGCGAAACGCTCGCTTTATTCTGCTCCAGCACATCGGGCCGAAGTTCGGACCACGCACCGAAAGTTCCGAGGGGAGGGTCAGTAACTGTCTCGAAGACGTCAGGCAGAGATGCGTTCAAGATAATTCTCTCGAAAGTCTCTTTATCCAGTGCCAGATTTGGTCCGTCCTTCGCTGCCGGAACAGCATCGTCCCCTTGGATCGATGTTTCGAACAAAGCCTCGACGTTGCCTATTCGCTGAAGAAGTTCGAAGTTCTTGCTCATAACGGTTCGGTTGCTCCGCGCTGCGATTTCAAACATCCATTCTCGCTCAGCAGCATCTTCGTCACTTGGTTAACAACATCGGAAGGCGTATTTCTTGCCCCACATGAAGATGGTCAAGGTTTTTTAAACCTGGGTTGAGCTCGCGGATTTGGGATAAGACTTTGCTGTCATACCGCCCCAGCGTCGACATACATAGATCTTGCAACGTATCTGTCGGTTGAATCACATACGTAAATGTTCGAATTGAATTCTCCCCGGCCCTTGTTTGAGGCACCACCGGGGAGGGCAAACTGGCCGAAGCATTGGCTGAACGCCGTTCAGACGACAGTTCCGAACCTCGATCCGATGCGGAACTTGTGTTATTGAGCTCATGGACAAGGGACGGCTGAGCGGTTGCCGGTCTTATCCGCGTACCCCAGAGAATCCCCACACTTCCAATCGCCAGCAAAAAAACCGTTGTCTGAAAAAGATGACGTCCCCGGAAATTCTCGCGAACACGCGAGTAAAGGGACTTTCGCGACGACCGAAGGTTTCGAGCAACAGGTTGCGCTGCCTTTTGTTGGGAGACCGCCGGTCTCGTGCTTTGCAAAGTCGATAGATCCTCCGCAGCCTCTCTCGCCACTGCGACATCAATTTGCCTCTGTCGCATTGCACAGCCCAGCGACAGCGCATTGAAGCATACGTTGTTGATAAGTCGTGGTACGCCCCGGCTGCGGTCGGCGATCAACTCCAGTGCATCGGGCGTGAACAGCTCAGGACCTTGATACCCTGCGACCTTGAGACGATGCTGAATGTAGCGAATCGTCTCGCCGGCAGGAAGTGCGTCCAGTCGCGCTTGAACGGCAATGCGTTGGCGAAGTTGCACCAAGCTGGGTCCCGCCAACCGCTGCGCCAGCGCTGGTTGCCCCGCCAGAATAATCTGAAGCAGTTTCTTGTCCGGCGCTTCAAAATCCGAAAGCAGGCGCACCGTCTCAAGCACGGTGTCGGAGAGGTTTTGCGCCTCGTCGATGAAAACTACTACGCGCCTTCCTGCTTTCGTCTCGCGAAATAGGAATTCGTTCAGTTCCGAGTGCATTCGTACAATGTCTTCGCTTTTGTTCTCGAGGCCTAAGTCATCTAACATGTAGCGGATCAGCTCACGCGAATCACACTGCGTTTGGAACAGGAACGCGCTGTGCACGTAGCCTTTCCATCGCTGCAAGAGTTGGAACAGCAGCGTGGTCTTGCCCATCCCCGGTTCCGCAATAAGCGAGAGAAAACCGCGCCCCGTTTCAATCCCGTAAAACATGGACGCCAGCGCTTCCCTGTGTCCTGGGCTGAAATACAGGTAGCGCGGATCGGGTGTCACGCCAAATGGTTGGTCACGCAGTTTGTAGAAATCAAGGTACATAGCTAATCACCATTCTTCGGAAACGCTGCAACCACCGGACTGCCAAGAAAAGATTCGACCTCTTCCGGGGTCCGCAGCGACGGGTCCCAACGGTCCGCAACGACGGCCAGAATAACACTCGACAGGCTCGCCAAGAACACTCCAAGAATCATGACCAGCAGCCACCGCGATTGGGAGGTAAACGGTACGGTGGCGGGTTCCGCAACCACCACGTTGGAAAAGCGCTGGCGGTCCAGTGCATCTGAAATACGCGCCTCCTCTGCTTTGCGGAGGTACAGCATGTAATTCTCCTCATCCGACTTTGCCGCACGCAGCATGTCCTGCTGCAAAAGTTCCTTGCGGTCCAGTTGCTGGTTCTCAGCCCGATAGGTGCGAATTAGCGAAGACATGGCGCCGGCGCGTGCCTGTGTTGCTGCGAGCTCTGTTTTGGCCTTGGCCAGCTCGGCTCGCATTGCCTCGTAGGTCGGGTCGCGATCCGTTGTTTCATCTCTTAATGGCGCCTTTTCCGCTGCCGTGATGGCCGCGCGCGTCGCAGCGATTTCCTGCTCGACCTCCTGGACCGGCCGGTACGTTGGCTCGAATTTTGTCAGAAGCTCGGTCCGTTTCAATTCTAATTCCAGCAACTTGGACTTCATGTTCTGCATAAGCTGCGGATTGTCTGACGTTCGCACCTGCGTTGTCTGACGGTTGGGGAGCGCCTCTAATTGGGCCTCCAGCGCGGCAATGCGTTGCCGGCTCTCTGCAACAGTTGCGCGGGCAGTCTTTTGCTCAGCCTCGAATTCAGCGAGCTTGCGCACGCTCATTTCCTTCTCCAGCGTCGGATTTACAACTCCTTGGTCCTTGCTGAAACTGGTCAGTTTTTCCTCGGCACCCTTCAAGGCCTTGCGATATTCCTCGGCCTGCTGGTGGAAGAATTCATACTGGCCTGGAGCACGATGCATGGCCAAGTGCTTTTCCAGATACAGTCCGGCCAGCGAGTTCAGCACTTTGGCGGCCAGCTGTGGGTCTCTTGCTTTGTAAGAGACGCTAATCAGGTTTGTCAGTTTGATAGGCTGGACGGTCAGCGCTTTTTCCAGCTTGATCACAGCGTGCGCGATTTTCTGCTCGTCGTTCTCCTCCGCTTTGCTCCACAGAGAGCCGCCGTCGAGCGACTGAAGATTACAGGCAACCACCACCCTGCCGAGCAAGTCCTTGGATCGGATCAACTCCGCTTCCGATTGCAGTTCTTCCTCGCTCACTTCCGTCCGCCATTGCACGGGAGTGTCGCGTTCCGGCGACACGACCTGCTCAGCTCGCTCATGCCTGACCAGAATTTTCATTTGGGCTTCATATTTCCTCGGTAACAGGAAGGCAATGACCATGGAGATCGCCAAGATCCCCAAAAACGTATTGATGATCAACCGGCGCTGGCGAAAACCGATCGCCAGGAAATCCCGCATTGTGAAACCTTGCTTTTCCTCGTCGGCGTGAGTGTTCAATGTTCCTTCAACCATGGCTTTCCCTCGCTCTCGTGAGAACAACTAGAGAACGCCCGGATTCGCATAAAGACCGAGCGATGACGTTGGGATGAATCTCCCGATCTTGGACATTGTGTTTTTCGGTACGTAGAGAAAATCACCAGGTTGCAAGTAGGCGTCCTCGTTCAAGTTTGCGTCTTTCAGCATCTTCTTCATGTTCAGTTTCTTGACTTGAACCCAGCCATCCGGTACTCGGTGAAAGAGCACCACCTCCGAATGTTTCGCGGAGTCTCTAAGGCCACCCGCGATGGCCACTGCTTCCGTTGCTGTTGTTTCTCCGCGCAGGTCAAATTTCCCGGGATGGCCCACTTCCCCACCCACAATAAAGTACGGCTTCTCAAAATCCTTTAGCTCCACGTTGATTACCGGATCGTGCAGAATCTTCGCGTAGACGGATCGCAGCGAATCATTCACCTCGGGCAGCGTCTGGCCTTCCACGCGGATGCTGTCCACGCCGCGGAGTGTGATGTAACCGTCGGGCTGCACCGTGACGGTCTGATTGAATTCCGGCGTGAACGGGAAATTCAATTCCAGCACGTCCGCGGAGTGTAGTTGGTAGCGCCGATTTCGATGCTGCAGCTGGGGCCCGTGTTCTCCGGTTCCATCTCCGTTTGCGCGAGTCACTTGTTGCGAAGGGGAAGGCGGCGACCCTTTGACGCCCTGCGCCTCCGCTACCCAGGCCGCAAGCGCCATGATGCTAACGGCGAAACGGATGCTGAATAAATATCGTTGGAGCATGAATACCTCACCTAACTTACGGGCTGCTTGCCCTATCCCGGCAACTTCATCGCCCCTCGGCCGATTCCCCCGTCAGGCCACGGGCAGTATCAAGGTGGATTTGGGGGATGGGAATCGACTTTGTCCGATCGGGCTGCGCATCAACTGGGAAAGTTCTTGCTCCGTCGTGCACGCTGCTAATCCACCTGCGCTCGATTTCTACCGCCACAGAACGCTGCAGCAGGCTTACGGATAGAACCAGTTTTAGTCCGGACTTGATCTTGAGGACGATTCCAGTCAAACCATGAAGCGGTCCGTCCTCAATCCGAACTACGTGGCCCACTTCCAAGTACGGCCAGGGCATTGTCGGGAGACCGCTCTTGCCCACCCGCTGGATCGCCGCAATTTCTTGCTCTTCCACCGGAATAGGTGTCTTTCCGACCCCAACGATCTGGATCACCCCCGGCGTCATCAAGACAGGAAGCCGATTGTGCGGGTTCATCCGGCAAAATAGGTACCCGGGAAACAGGGGTACATCTACCTCTTTTAGCCGATCGGACCATCGCCGAATGAATTTGCTGACCGGTAAATAGCACTCGTAACCGGCGTTCTCCAACAGCAAGGTCGCATTCCTCTCTCTGCCGGTCCTGGCTAGGATCGCAAACCATGGCCACTGTTGATTACGCATTCCCATGATGACTCCTCTTGAGAGGCTACCGCCGTTGGAGTCCCAGAAATCCAGGACCCGGATTCGGCCAAAGCCTGGCTCCCCTCGGACGCACCTGCTTCCACTCACACCACATTCTGTTTCGAGGGGGGTAGCTTGGCTCTTGCGAAACCGTAACCGATGCCCAAATCCTTCACAATCCGGTCTTAACCTCAAATGCACACCGGTCAATTCCCCAGACAGTGGAGGGAACCATATTTATTTCTTCGGATTCGCCCTGGACTCAGGTATTGCCCCGCCTCTAAATCCTTGATTCAACGGATTGTTCGTCGCACATCGCTCCTAATACCCTTATGACTCATCTTTCCTCGTCCCGCCCAGTGGAGAGAATGTGGGAATATTCATCAGACCCTAAGACATGCTATTCGACTCCCCTGCTTACTTTCTCTTCCTCATACCCGTCGTGCTCTTATACTGGCGTCTCAACCAGCGCGCCCAAAACGTCTTCCTTCTTCTGGCCAGCTACTTCTTCTACGGCTGGTGGGATTGGCGTTTCCTTGCTCTGATGATCGGAAGCACCACCGTGGACTTCCTGATCGCTCAGAAGATTGCGCCCTCCCGCTCGGATCCCCACCGGAGGAAATGGTTCATTTTCTCGATCGTTCTGAATTTCACGATTTTAGGGGTTTTCAAATACTTTGACTTCTTTGCGGGCTCCTTCTTGGGAGCCCTCGACAAACTTGGCATTCACAATCTTCCGCTACCCTTGATCCGGATAATCCTTCCACCGGGCATTTCGTTTTACACCTTTCAGGAAGTGGCTTATATCGTGGACGTCTATAAGGGGAGAATTGAGGCTTCCCGGTCCTTTTTCGACTATGGTCTTTTTATCAGCCTGTTCCCTCACCTGATTGCCGGTCCGATCCAAAGACCGGGGCATCTGCTGCCGCAAGTCCAGAAACCTCGCACTTTCGATGCGGACCGGTTTTTCGACGGATTGATGCTCATTTTTTCCGGCCTCATTCGCAAATGCGTGGTCGCGGACAATTGCGCCGTCCTGGCAAACGCGGTGTTTGGCGGGCAATTCGGCCCGTCAAACTTCTGGCTCGTTCTGCTTGGAACCTATGCGTTTACCTGGCAGGTGTATGGAGACTTCAGCGGTTATAGCGACATCGCGCGCGGCAGTGCCCAGTTGCTAGGCTTCCATTTTATAGTCAATTTCCGCCAGCCTTTCCTATCGAGTCGTCTCCAGGAATTCTGGCGCCGGTGGCACATCAGCCTGAGCTCCTGGCTCCGCGATTACTTGTATATTCCTCTCGGCGGAAGTGCCCATGGCCAGTGGAAAACTTCCCGAAATCTGTTCATTACCATGGTTCTCGCGGGTCTTTGGCATGGCGCAAATTGGACATTCATCATCTTTGGCGCCATTCATGGAGTCGTGCTGGCTGTGGAGCGTTACTTCTTCCCTGCCAAGTCCAAATCAGTGGGTGCAGATATTCCCCTACGCACTCCTGGTTTCCTGCGACTTTGGGGCCAGCGAATTCTGACATTTAACGTCCTTTGTCTGAGCCTGGCTTTCTTCCGCGCCACTTCTCTCCACGCCGCCGTTCAGCTACTGGCGGGCCTTTCGAACTTGGCCTGGCGGAGTGAATACGCCTCGGCGTTCTTCATGCTTTGCCTCTTCTCCATTCCACTCTTCGTGGTGGACCTACTGTTGGAAGCCAGCAACCACGAATATCCCTTCGCAACTTCACCGTATGCCGTTCGAACTGCCCTCGCAGCCGCTGCGCTTCTCGTGCTGGCACTTTTCTCAGGGAGCAATCTCAATGCCTTCGTCTACTTCCAGTTCTGAACCCCGCGCCCTCTTCTATTCCAAACTTCTGGTTGGGATCTCTGCCCTGCTCATCGTTTTATTTGAATTCTTAAGCGGCTATCTGCTCAAACACCACTCCGAAACTTACGACCGCGTTTCCCACCAATATGCCGAAGCCGTCAAGATGCAGCCAGCAACGCCAGGCCAGCCGACCTCGGTTCTTATGGTGGGCAACTCTCTGTTGTTAGAAGGCGTCGACGTGGACCGTTTAAAGGAATTGACCTCCAGCCAGATGCACATCTACCCCATCTTCCTTGAAGCCACTGGCTACTATGACTGGTTCTATGCGTTGCAGCGTCTTTTTCGGGAAGGTGCCAGACCCCAGGTCGTGGTCCTCGGTGTTGGAGTAAATAGCTTCCTCGCGAACAGCGTGCGCGAGGACTATGTTCCATTGATGTTATTTGATATGCGGGATTCCTTTGGCGTGGCTTCGGCTCTCAAGATGGATAGGACGGCAACAAGTAACCTACTCCTGGCTCATTCCAGCGTCTTCTGGGACACGCGCACCGTCCTTCGAACGCAGATTCTCAGGCATGCAGTTCCGCACTACAGGGAGCTCGTCTTGCTCCTGAAGCCGCAACCCTCCATTCCACGGCCAGAACAATTTGAGACAATTGCAGACTCCCGGCTCTTGCGTCTTCGTGAATTATGTGAGTCCCAGGGGGCCAAGTTGATCCTTCTTGTCCCGCCGACTCCTTCGTCCGTGGATGCCGTCCGTCAGATGACGATGGCCGCACAAAGAGCCCGCGTGGACACGTTGGTACCTATTGATCCAGCCGCTCTCTCCGTCAGGTATTACCAGTCCGATGAACTTCATCTCAATCATGAGGGTGCCAAGCTTTTCACGTCCGCATTGGCAACTTTTCTCCCTCGGACCGTAGACCACGAGCAAGTAGCCTCTCCAAACTAGCGGGAGGGACCTTGGCACGGGTCCATCCTCAATTGCCTGCAAGTTCAGGGGGGAATCGCGCAGAAGGAGCGACTGTCGCGCAACTATAGAATTATCAATGGTCCCGGAGGAGGGGCTTGGAACCATACATCAAATATCCCGCGCGTTGCGTGATTAAAATGAGAAGTACTTTGTCATATAAAGCTATGGCGATTTTTTCGCTTGCATACGGAAGAGACTGCTGAGGGATTTACTTTCCCCGCTTTAGCTCCAGCGATTCAAGGCAGGCGTCTAACTTGAAACGATCAATCACGTAATAGCGCCCTGTGTCGATGGCGGGGAGACGCCGCATCCTGATGAGCTTGCGGACGTAGGAAATACCAACGCGGGCGTAAACAGCGGCTTCTTCGACACGCATCCATCTCTGCTCGGTCGGATCGGCAATCATCCCGCCGATTATAATTCGTGTGCCGTGCAAAGGTCACCCGCGCAAGTTTCCGAACTGGCAGTGTAACTCTCTGACGTTGTGTATCACTCATCGGTGCAAGTGTCTAATTTAAGGAGCCGGTCAGGCCGTTTTTCACCGTGCCGAAATTACGTACTGTTACACTCGGCCCATCAGCGCAACCTGCCGGGCACGGTCAGCTTGTTCGGCGGTGACATCAAAATAGACTTGCGTACTGGAGATTGAGCGGTGCCCGAGGGCCAGGCGCATTTCTTTGATGTCGCAGCCGCCGTCCGCCATGCGCTGGCCCAAAGTATGTTTTAACGCATGGACTCCTCGTTTCGCGTCTGCAACGCCAACCTGTTCGCAGTAGGAACGGAATAGGCGATACACCTGGACACGAGACAGCGAGCCGCGCTTGTTGCGTGAGGGAAACAGGAATGGCGAGTTGTTGATTCGCAGCGCCAGCCATTCCGTGAGCACCTTGCGCTCATCGAGCAGCCTGTCAGAGTTGGGCGACAAAATTTGCAGGGTTTCGAGCGATCCCTTCGCCCGCTTCACGCGCACCGTCCAGTCCTTCGTGTTGATGTCCGCCAAGAGCAGCTTGCCGCATTCGCTTGACCTCATGCCGTGTGCATAGCAGAGCAGCAATAGGGCGTGATCTCGGATGCTGTTAGCACGAGCGGCCTTGAGAACTGACAGCAACTCAGGCCGAGTCAATGGTTGCATGCGGTTCATGGTTTCACCTTTCGGACGTACTCATCGATGGCTTTGCGGATGATGTAGGCAATCGTGCGGTCTTGGTGCTTGGCGATCTTTTCGAGTTCAGCGAGCTGCTTCGGTTCCAGCCTGACCGCCGTAAGTGTTTTCGCCATGATTTGATTGTATACCAACGCTATACGATGTCAAGCGTAATCGCAAGCCCGGCAAAAATAAATCGGCAATTATCCCAAGCCCCCACGTCATTCCTCGCGCTCGTGGTTTCATCTGGTGATTTTGCGTTGCCGATTTTCTTCTCGTGCGTGCTCGCTGTTCATCGGAATCGC